>FTJN01003220.1_pt1 | contig 29211 bp, 23 predicted proteins | sample 1658361 | NCBI WGS metagenome assembly FTJN01 (sample SAMEA3914819, study PRJEB12502) | metagenome | biome: forest; material: soil | place: Canada | collected 2010-06-26 | depth 0.3 m
GGTGATGCCGTAGCTGGCCATGGCCTGGGTGTCGGCCTGGATGCGGATGGCCGGGCGCTGGCCGCCGCTCAAGCTGACGAGGCCGACGCCCGAGACTTGGCTGATCTTCTGGGCCAGGCGGGTGTTGACCAGGTTCTGCACCTCGGTCAGCGGCAGGGTGTCGGACGTCACCGCCAGGGTGAGGACGGGGGCGTCAGCCGGATTGACCTTGGCATAGACCGGCGGCGCGGGCAGGTCGGCCGGCAGCAGGCTGTTGGCCCCGTTGATCGCCGCCTGCACCTCCTGCTCGGCGACGTCCAGGCCTTCACCCAGATTGAACTGCAGGGTGATGATCGAGGCGCCGGCCGTGCTGACCGAGCTCATCCGCGCCAGGCCCGCCATCTCGCCCAGCTGGCGTTCGAGCGGGGCGGTGACGGTCTGGCTCATCACCTCCGGACTGGCCCCGGGATAGAGGGTCTGGATCTGGATGGTGGGGTAGTCGACCTGGGGCAGGGCCGACAGCGGCAGCAGCTTGAAGCCGACCAGGCCGGCCAGGACGATGGCCGCCATGAACAGCGCCGTGGCGACCGGCCGCTGGATGAAGGGACGCGAGGGGTTCATCGGTAGGGCCTATTCGGCCTGCTGCCGGCGACGATGCTGGCCGGCCTGGGCGCCGTCGGCTCCCGCCTTGCCAGCCCACTTGCCCTTGCCTTTACCCTTGCCGCCGGCCGCTTGGCCGGGGAGTTGAACCTTGCCGCCGTCGCGCAGACGGTCGCCGCCCTCGGTGATCACCTTCTCGCCGACCTTCAGGCCGGTGGCGATCGACACCTGGGTGGTGGTCGAGGGACCGGCCGTGACCTTGCGCTTGCTGACGGTCTGGTCGGCGTTGAGCACCCAGACGAAGGCCCCGTCGCTGCTCTGGCGAAGCGCCGTTGCGGGCACGACGACGGCGTTCCTGATGGTGTCCAGCTCCAAGCGGACATTGACGAACTGGCTGGGGAACAGGGTCCCGCCGGCATTGGCGAAGCGGGCCTTGGCCTTCACGGTGCCGGTGCCGGTGTCGACGATGTTGTCCAGGGTCGAGAAGGTGCCCTTGTCCAGGGTGGTTGTGCGCGTGCGGTCAAGCGCGGTGACCGGCAGGACCGCGCCGGTGTTGGCGCGCGCGCCGATGCGCGGCACGTCGTCCTGGGGCACGGTGAACTCCACGTCGATCGGCGAGACGGTGGTGATCACCGCCACGCCCGCCGCGTCGCCCGAGCCGATATAGTTGCCGACATCGACGACCCGCAGGCCGACCCGGCCGCTGACCGGGGCGATGATCCGGGCATAGCCGACGTTCAGCCGCGCCGTGCCGACGGCGGCCTTGTCGCTCATCACCGAGCCTTGCAGCTGCTTGACGGTCGCGGCCTGGGTGTCGACCTCCTGGCGGGCGATGGAGTCCTGGGCCAGCAGGGTCTGGTAGCGGGTCAGGGTGACGCGGGCGCTGGCCAGCTGGGCCTCGTCGCGGGTCAGGGCGCCCTGGGCCTGGAGAAGGTCCATCTCGAACTGGCGTGGATCGATCTGCACCAGCACCTGGCCGGCCCGGACCATCTGGCCCTCGCGAAACAGCACCTTGGTGATGACGCCGGCCACCTGGGGCCGGACGGTGACCGTCGCGGCCGGGGTCACGGTGCCCAGGGCCTCGATCACCACCGGCAGGTCGGTCTGGCCGGCCGTGGCCACCGCCACCGTGCTGGCCGCGCCGCGTCGTCCGCCGCCACCGCCGCCGCCGCCGGGACCGCCAGGGCCGCCGCCGGGGCCGCCCGCGCCGTCCGCGGTCTTGGGTGCGTGCATCAGGCTCCAGGCCAGCCACACCACGCCGGCTAGCACCGCCAGGGCGATCGCGCCGCCGATAATCTGGGCCTTGCGGCTGACAGGACGGCGAGTGGAGCGGGCGGGTTCAGTCATCAAGGCCTCGAGGCGAGCAGGCGAAAGGGATGGCGAACGCTACCGTTTCCGAAACAACAAACGCCACAGTGGCGAAACGGATGCCAGGACGGGCTTTCTTGGCCAGCCACGTTGCCTCGGCATTTCAGGTCGGAAATGTGAATTGGAGAACAGCCGGCCCGCGTTCGCCTGATGCGCGAAGCTTTGCCTTCCCAAGCCGCGTGTGATGCGCGATAGTTCGCGCATGAGGGGTGTTTTAGTCTCTCTCAACCTTATATCGACACGCCGACCGGGTTCGTGACCCGGGCGTCGGCCGCTCGCTCTTGGGAATTCAGACGGCCGCGCCACGCGCCGGTCGCGAAGGGGAGGCAAAGACCATGAAGGCTCACATCAACAGCGACACGCTGTCCAAGGCGCTGTCCCGCAAGGCTCTGGTCGGGGTCTCGCTCGCCGCGCTGGCTTTGGCCGCGGCGCCCGCCGCGATGGCCCAGTCCAAGGCCCCCTCGAAAGCCGAGGTCCAGGCGGCGATCGAGGCCGCCAAGGACAACCTGTTCTCCAATCCGCCCGCCGCCATCCCGGAGCCTGACACCGATCGACCGCGCCTGACGCTGTCCCCCACCGTCCCCGCCGCGCTCGGCGAGGAGGGCGACGACACCTATGTCGATGGCCGCGAGAACATCCTCTACGAGTTCTCGATCGAGATGACCGAGGGCACGATCCGCAACCCCTGGACCCTGGGCCAGGACAAGGTGAATCTGCGCTCGTATCGCGGCTCGAAGGTCGATCCGAGGACGCCCTTCCTGGCGCCGACCATCACCATGCGGCCCGGCCAGACGGTGCGGATAACCCTGGCCAACAACCTTCTCGAGAAAGGCAAGGACGGCAAGCCGCTGCCGGCGGTCAAGTGCGTGATCCCGGACGGCGGCGTGAACGTGCCCCACTGCTTCAACGAGACCAACCTGCACGCCCACGGCCTGTGGGTCTCGCCGTCGGGCAACAGCGACAACGTGCTGATCTCGATCAATCCGGGCGTGAAATTCGACTACGAATACGCCGTGCCGTCCGACCATCCGGCGGGCACGTTCTGGTACCATCCGCACAAGCACGGCTCGACGGCGCTGCAGGTGTCCAGCGGCATGTCCGGCGCCCTGGTCATCAAGGACACGCGCGTGCCCACCGCCAAGGATCCGGGCGACATCGACATCCTGCTGCAGGAGGCCGACGGGAAGGCCTTCGCCGACAAGGTGGTGATGTTCCAGCAGGTGCAGTACGCCTGCTTCGACGCCGCCGGAAAGATCCAGAAATCCAGCACGCCCACGGGCCAGCCCTGGGTGTGCAACGCCGATCAGTTCGGCGAGATCCGCGACTACGCCCAGCAGCTCAGCCCCAGCGCCAGCTGGGCCAATTCCGGGCGCTTCACCTCGATCAATGGCCGGGTCCAGCCCGGAATCCCAGACCTGGTCGCCGGCCGGTTCGAGCGCTGGCGGCTGATCCACGGCGGCGTGCGCGAGGCGGTCAATTTCCGGCTGTTTCCGATGAAGGCCGGCGCGCCCGACTGGAACACCGTGCCGGCCAAGGACCAGGCCCTGTTCATGCAGCGATACTGCGCCGGCCAGGCCCTGCCGATGTGGGAGGTGGCGGTCGACGGCCTGACCCGTCAGGAGGTCTACAAGACCTCCGAGGCCCGGCTGCAGCCCGGCTATCGCGCCGACCTGCTGGTCTATTTCCCGACCGCCGGAAACTACTGCATCGTCGACGGAGCCAGCGACGCCCTGGGCAGCCCCTCGGCCAAGGCCGAGGCCATCAAGCTGCTGGGCGTGGCCATGGTGGGGGCGGGCCAGGCGCCCACCGATCCGGACAAGCTGCTGGCGGCGCTGATGGCCCGGGCCGCCACCCGCAACATCGCCGACGAAGGGGTCAGGAAGACGGTGCTCGACGATCTCAATGACGGCCTGAAGCTGTCCAAGTTCGTCTGGCACAAGACGATCCTGCCGACCGAGTTGAACTCCAAGCCCCAGCGCCTGGCGTTCAACATCGACACCAAGCCGACGCCGGCCCTGTTCGAGGTGCTCAACCCCGACCTGCCGCCCGGCGAGAGCGGCCCCTACAAGCCGTCGCGGATCGACCGTTCGGCGGTGCTGGGCGAGGTGCAGGAATGGGACCTGACCTCCAAGTTCGTGTCCCACCCGTTCCACATCCACGTGAACCCGTTCCAGGTGATCAGCGTGCTGAACAAGGCCGGCGACCCCGTCACCACTCCCGGCACGCCGGCCTTCGACCCGGACTATGCCGGGGTGCTGAACCAGTGGAAGGACACCCTGTTCGTCAAGCAGGACTACCAGATCAAGGTCTACACCCGGTACGAGCGCTATATCGGCGAGTACGTCCTGCACTGCCACATCCTGGACCACGAGGACCAGGGCATGATGGCCAATGTCAGCATCGGCATCCCCGACGGCCTGGGCGGCCGCGCCGAGGCGCACGGGCCGGGCGCGATGGGGCATGATCACGGGGGGATGTAGCCCCCAAATCCACTCATCCCGGCGGAAGCCGGGACCCAAGCGGACTATCCGAACGGGCGCTTGCGCGCGGGGCGTCCGTGACCGCTTGGCCCGCTCGGCTTGGGTCCCGACTTTCGTCGGGATGAAGAGAGTTATAGAGGCGGAGCTTTCTACTCCGCGGCCTGCAACCGCACCGGCTGCGGCTGCACGGCGGCCCCCACCAACGGCAGCCGCACCTGCACCAGCAGCCCATCCCCCGGCAGCATCAGCCGGATATCCCCGCCGTGCGCGCGCACGATGGAGCGGGCCGACGACAAGCCCAGGCCAACCCCTTGCTTGCTGGAGGTGCGGGCCTCGACGCCGCGGTAGAACGGGGTGAACACTTGTTCCAGTTCGTCCGGGTCCAGGCCGGGGCCGTGGTCGCGGATCTCGACCACCGTCTCGTCGCCTTCGGTGGTCATCCGCACCTGGGCGCTGTCGCCATACTTCAAAGCGTTGCCGACCAGGTTGGCGAACACCCGCTGCAAACCCAGCACCGAGACCTCGACCTCGGCCGGTTCGCCGGGCTCCAGGGCGATGTCGGCCCCGGTGACCTCGGCCTCGTCGATCACGCATTCCAGCAGCGAGCGCAGGTCGACGCGTTGACGGGCCCCGGCCTCGGCGTCCTCGCGCATGAAGGCTAGGACCGAGGTGATCATCGCTTCCATCTGGTCCAGGTCCTGGCCGATCTCGCGGCGCAGGGCGGGCGAGGCGCGTTCCAGGCGGAAGCGCAGGCGGGCCAGGGGCGTGCGCAGGTCGTGCGAGATGGCCCCGATCATCGCCGTGCGGTCGGTGATGTAGCGGCTCAGCCGGCCTTGCATGGCGTTGAAGGCCCGGGCGGCGCGGCCGATCTCGGCGGGGCCGTCGGCGACGATCACCGGCGAGGTCGGGTCGCGGCCCAGCTGCTCGGCGGCGGCGGCGAAGCCGGCCAGGGGCGCGGCCAGGCGGCGGGCGAAGATCCAGCCCAGCGGCGCCACCACGGCCAGGGACAGGGCGAACCACATCAGCACCCGGCGCTGCCAGCTGTTGGGGAAGGCCTCGGGACGCGGTTGCAGGGTGACCCAGCGGTCGGGCCCGACGCGCAGGGCGGCCACGAAGTCGCCCTCGATGAACGGCGGCGGGGCCAGGCCGAACAGGCTGTGGGCGGCGGGGGCGGCCAGGGGGCGGCCGGCGGGCGCCTCGGGCTGCTGCGGTTTGGGGGCATTGGCCCGAGGCGCGGCGAGGATGACGGGCGGGGCGGCCTGGACCGGTTCGGTGATCGGCACGGCCCGGGCCAGCGGTTGGGGCGGCGGCGGCGGCCGCAAGGTCGGCTCGCGCGCGGCGGCGTCGGCGACCGGGTCGAGCGGCGGGGCGGGCGGGGCCACGCCCCTTAGCGAGTCGGGCAGGGTCACGACGCGCGAGCGGAACGGCGCGGCGAACAGCGGGTTGGACGCGCGGCCCGAATTGGCGTCGGAGGACGAGTAGCTGAAGGTTCGCTGACCATCGCCCATGCCGGCGTCGTCCGACCGGAAGACGTGCTGGCCGCCGCCGGCTCGCATCGCCGCGCCCGGGAAGTCCTGGCGACCCTGCGCGCCGCCCGGCCCCATCGGACCCATGCCGCCACGCACGCCGCCGGGACCGGGTCCCGGCAAGGTCTGGGCTTCGGCATAGGTGGTCAGCAGCATGAGGGCCAGGGGCGGATGGCCGGGGCGGCGGCTCTCGGCGCCGGCGAACGGCGGCGGGGCGTAGAACAGCAGGCGGACATCTTCGCGCGGCACGTTCAGCAGCCGCGCCAGGTCGGCGCTGGCCGGTTCGGAGGCCACCCAGCCGGGACTCTGCAAGCTGGGCGGCTGGGTCTCGACCGTGCGGACCAGCGGCCGGTCGGCGTTGTCGTCGGACACGGCGCCGCGCAGGCCGGCGGCGATGTCGGCCAGGTCGTGGTGCATGGCCGGGGCCGGCGGTAGCAGCAGGGTCAGGCCCAGGGTCACGGTCTGGGCCACGACCAGGCCGGCCAGCAGCAGGGCCATCACCTGGACGGCGATCGGCGGGCTGGGCCAGCGGCCCTTCAAGCGACGAAGAAGGCCCCCCGGCCTGGTCATTCCACCGTGACCTTGGCGTCCAGCATGTAGCCCATGCCACGATAGGTGCGGATCAGCGGCTGTTCGGACTGGGCCTCGATCTTGCGGCGCAGGCGGCTGATGTGCAGGTCGATGCGACGGCCGAAGGTCTCGACCGTCTCGCCGGCCAGGATGGTCAGCAGGGCGTCGCGCGACACCACCGAGCGGGCGTTTTCGACCAGGGTGGTGAGGATGGTGAACTCGCCGGGGGTCAGCAGCAGCAGCACGCCGTTGGGCGCGGTCAGCTGGCGGGCGGCGGCGTCCAGGCGGAAGCCGGCGAAGGTGCGCACGTCGCCGCGGGCGGTCTTGCCACCGGCCCGTCGACGCATCAGGGCCTTGACCCGGGCCAAGAGCTCACGCGGCGGGATCGGCTTGACCACATAGTCGTCGGCCCCCAGCTCCAGCCCGACGATGCGGTCGACCGGGTCGCCCAGGGCGCTCAGCAGCAGGATGGCCGGGCCGTCGGTCCCGGAGATCTGCCGGCACAGCGACAGGCCGTTCTCGCCGGGCAGGTTGACGTCCAGCACCAGCACGTCGACCGGCCGGGACTCCATCACCTCGCGGGCGGCGGCGACGGTGGCGGCTTCGCGCACGGCGTAGCCCTGGCCGGTCAGGTAGCCGGCCATTTCCTGGCGCAGGACGTCGTCGTCCTCGACGAGCAGGACCGTGGCGGTGTCGGCGGGGACGTGGGCGGTGTTCATGGCGATCGACATACAACCAGAATATGGCCGCGCCTGGACTTTCGCCATGGGCGAAGCGTCGCGGTTGGGCGCTTTATCAGGGTTTCTGGTGTCGTTTACGCTACGCGATTGTATCGCGCCGAAACATTACTGTATCGATCTCGAAACATTACTACTTCTCCGCTTGTTTCGGCGGGCTCGGGCAACGCGGAAACCCTCTCTCTTAGAGAGAGGGATGGGCCCGCCGCCGTAGGCGGTGGGAGGGTGAGAGGTTTTAGCGTCGGCCGGAAAATCTCGGTCGTCTACGCGGCGGCCCCGGATGTGGTGCGTCTACAGCCAGTGATCCTTGTCGGATATCCACTATAGCGGAGGGGCTGAGTCTGGTTCTGAGAAGGTGTAACCTCTCACCCTCCCACCGCTTCGCGGCGGGCCCCTCCCTCTCTCAAAGAGAGAGGGTTCAAGGAAGGCCTACCTCTCCCGCTCTACCCGCCCCAGGGTCTTGTCCACGAGCGTATCCAGCGACCCCACGTCATCGCCGAACACCGCCAGGTCGTCGGCGGTCGCAGCGGCGAACAGCGTCACGGCCTCGTCGGAGGCGGCGAGCAGGGCGACGGCGGCCTCGGCCTCATCGGGCGGCCAACGCTCAAGATCGGCCCCCAGGCTGGCGAGGCTGGCTTTGAACCGGGCGATATCCATGGCTACAGATCTTCTTCTGTCTCTGGAGATTGGTCTTCAGCGCGGCGCGCCCCCGTTTGAGGAGCGACCGCACCGCCTGTTCCGAGCAGTCCAGCAGGTCGGCGATTCTACCAACCTCCAGCTCCTCGAAATAGAACATTGTCAGGGCCTGGTTCTGGCTCGCCGGCAGGCGGTCCAGGGCCAGGCGCAGGCTCTTGGCGCTTTCCATCCGCTCAAGGCGGACCAGAGCGTCCTCGGGCCGGGCGGCGCGGTCGTCGGCGTCGGCCAGGCGGGTGATCACCTCCCGAGACGTGGGCGAGGCTTGCGAGGCGCCGCGCAGCGACCGCCGCCGGTCGATGGCCTTGTTGACCGCCACCCGGTGCAGCCAGGTCGAGAACCGCGCTTCCGGCCGCCAGTCCAGCCGCGCCTTCCACACCGAGACGAACACCTCCTGGGCAATATCTTCCGCCTCATGGACGTCGCCCAACACGTTCAGCGCCAGGCGACGCACCATCCGCAGGTGACGTTCGACCAGCAGACGGAACGCGCCGGGCTCGTCACTGGCGCAGGCCAGGAACAGGGCTTCGTCGGAACGTTCGTCGGCAAGATCAATGTTCATCGAAACCGGCATTGTCTCAGTCCAATTCAGAGGGCGTCTGAAAAGGTCTCAGGCAATTGGTGTGCCATATTTCAGATATTTACCCAAGTATCGGGCTCCGATACTTGGGAGAAACGTTGGTCATATTCATTCTTTTCCGCGTAGACACTTGCAGAAGGGTTGGAGAAGATCCAGGGATTTTTGATACAGAGGTGACATAGTGCTACGCCGGGAAGCCTCGGTGAGTGTCTCCAGCAAGGAAATGTAAAACCGCCGAAGCATCGCGCCGTCCCGTCCGGCGGCCGAAAAATCCAGGCTCGTCGACAGCACCATCAGGATTTGCGTGGCGCGCGCGGCGTGTCGGCACATTTGATCCAGCGCCTTGGTCTCATGGGCAGACCTTGCCGAGGCGATCGCGCGGTAGAGTTCCTCGTGCACGGCGGCGAGCACGTCGCGGGGGCTCTGGTTGAGATTTCGGGCGGCGGCATAGGCGCCCATTGCCGCTTGGTGGGGGGCCGCCTGGTGGGGGGCTCTTGAATTAGCTGTCGTCATCGCTGCTGCTGGCTCCGAGGATGGCCTTGATCTGGGCCTGAAGAAGTTGGGCGGCGGAGAGTTCGGTCTCCATGGCCGCGTATTTGGCGACCAGCCGAGTGCGGTAGTCCTCGGCGTCGGTGCGGATGTCGTCGGACTTGGCGGTCAGGGTGGTGTCGAGGGCTTCCAGGCTGGCGACCTGGGTGGCGATCGTGCCGCTGGTGGCGTTGGCGAAACCGTTCAGCAGGCTGGTGATCTTGTTGGCGAAGCCCTGCTCGACCTTGACGGCGATCGCGCCGCTGGTCGCCGGCGACAGGGCGAAGGACAGGCCCTCATAGATCGTGCCCTTGGCGCCGCTGATCAGGCTGCCCGACACCGTGAACAGGCCGCTCTTGCCGCCCACCGTCACGCCGGTGATCGCCCCGTCGGTCGCGGTGATGTCCAGGCTGAAGTCGAACGACTGGGTCGTGGCGTTCTTCATCAGCTTCAGCCCGGCGTTGTCGCTGGTGAAACTGGTCTCGAAGAAGCTGGCCACGCTGGACAGGTTGGTCAGCAGCAGGTCGTCCAGCGTGGTCTCGCTGGACAGCTCCAGCTGATTGCTGGCGTTGAAGGTGATGCCCAGGTCCGCCAGGTCAGCGACGTCGTCGTCGGCCGAAGCCGGCGAACCCGAGAGCACCGCGCTGAGCTGGCGGCCCGCGTCGCGCAGGATGCTGTCGGCGAACAGCACCGCGTCGTCGGCCACCGTGCCGTCCGAGCCGACGGTCTGGTTGGTGACCACGAAATCGCGCAGGGCGTTGTAGGCGGTGATGAAACCGGTGATCGCCGTCTTGATGTCGTCGTAGTTGGCCTCGACGTCGAGCGTGATGGTCTGGCCGGTGGTCGTGCCTTGCAGCAGCGAGATCGATAGGCCCGGCACGACGTCGGTCAGCTCGTTGCCGTCGCTGGTGATGGTCTGCTGGTCGATGGTGACGATCGACGGCTGGGCGGCCTGGAGCTGCGAGGCGAAGGCGCCGCTGGAGTCGGTCAGGCCGATACCCAGGGCCACGTCGCTTCCAGACGTGGTGGAGACGCTGATCGCCTGGTTGGTGTCGCTGGTCGAGAGAACGAGCCGCGCGCCGGTTCCCGTGCTGATCACCGTGGCGGTGACGCCGCTGGTGGCGGTCTGGGCATTGATGGCGGTCGACAGGTCGTTCAGCGTCATGGTCGCGGTGACGGTGATGTCGACGGCGGTTCCGCTGGCGGCGTTCAGCGACATCACCCCGTCCAGCCCCAGGGCCGTCTTGGCCGAGGTCTGCGAGGCGGAGGCCACCTTCTGGGCCTTGGCCAGCTGGGTGACGGTGATCTCGTAGGAGGCGGCGGTGGCGTCGCTATCGGCGCTGACGGCCAGGATGTCGGTGGCGTCGGCCCCGTCCGAGGCGGTCAGATAGGCCTGCTTCTCGTCGAAGGCGTTGGTGGTGGTCGAGATCGCGCTGTAGGTCGACGAGGCCAGGTCCGACATCGAGCTTGAGACCGCCTGCAGCAGGGTCTGCAGGGTCTGGTAGGCGGTGATCTTGGTCTTGTTGGCCGTGACCTTGGCGTCGATCGTGTCGGCGCGGGCGGTCTTCTGGGCCACGGCCGCGTCGATCAGCGAGTCGGTGTCCAGGCCCGACACCGTGCCGGTGAGGTAGCTGGTCGAACCGGAGGTCGAGACGCTGCTGGTCGTGGTCATGGCGAACCTTGGAGCGAGCCTTCAAACGTGAATGGAAAAAGCGGCGGGAGGGTCAGGGAATCCTCCCGCCGAGGTCGTGGGCGGATGCCGGCGGGGAGCCGTCGGCGTCCGTGGGTCGCGCTACTGCAGCAGCTTCAGCAGCGACTGGCTCATCTCGTTGGCCTTGCCGAGCGCGGCGATGGCGGCCGAGGTGAGGGTCGAGGCGTTGGTGTAGTTGGTCTGCTCCGACGCGATATCCACGTCCGAGATGGCCGACTTCGCCGACTGCAGGTTTTCCAGCGACGTGGAGATCACGTCGCCGCGGTAGGAGAAGCGCGACAGGGTGGCGCCGACATTGGCCCGCGACTCCGACACCTGGGTGATCGCCGTATCGATCGCGTCCATCGCCGTGGCCGCCGAGGCGGCGCTGGTGATCGACGTGCCCGAAATGCCCAGCGAGGCGGTGTCCGACGCGTCCAGTTTGACGTTGATCGTGTCGGTGCTGCTGGTGCCGACCAGGAAATCGACGCCCGTACCATTGGTATAGGCGCTGGTTCCCGTGCCGGCCGTGGCGGTCCAGGTGGTGGTGTTGACCGAGTCCGCCAGCAGGTCGTCGGCCGTGGCCTTGGCCGTGCCGGCGGCGTTCAGCAACAGCTTGCCGGTGTCGTCGACATAGTCGCCGACCTCGACCGTGGTCGCCGTGCCGTCGGTCAGATAGCTGACGGCCCCCAGGCTGGTGTTGCCCGTCGCCACCTTGAAGTAGTCGGTGTCGAGCACGCCCGGGCTGGCGGCGGTCCCCAGGGTCACCGACACCGAGGTCCCGCTGGAAGCCAGCAGGGCCACCCCGTTGAAGTTCGTGGTCGACGCGATGTCGTCGATTTCCGAACCCAGCTGGGTATATTCGGCGTTGATGTAGCTGAGGTCGTCGGTGCTGGAGCTGCCCGATTGCGCCTGGGCCGTCAGCGACTTCATCCGTTGCAGGATGTCGGCGATGTTGGACAGGGCGCCGTCGGCCGTGTTCAGCACCGAAGTGCCGCTGGTGACGTTGGTGGCGGCTTGGTTGAGCACGGTGATGTCAGCGTTCATGGACGTCGCGATGGCCAGGCCGGACGCGTCGTCCTTGGCGCTCACGATCCGCGAGCCGCTCGACAGCTTGGCCAGGGATTCGCTCTGCGCGGTCGAGTTGGTGTTGAGGTAGCGCAGGGCGGTGTTGGCCGCTGTGTTGGTTGAGATGACAGGCATTTTCTAATCCGGCTCTCTAGCTAGAGGCCGCCCCGGACGACCCGGAGCGGGAAGCCTCCCGCCGTTCTGCGCGGCCAGGCTTCGAGCGGTTGAACGGGGCCCGTGGGGCGGATGGGGCGGATTATTTTGGAGCCGTGATCCAACCGCCGACCTCATCCCCAACGCCCGTCATCCTCGGACTTGTTCCGAGGACCCCTAGGTCCGCCGAGAAGAAGGAAGATCCGTGGAGCGGTGAGGTCGCGGCTTCACCTGCGCCGACAGCACGGCTGAAGCAGGGGTCCTCGGAACAAGTCCGAGGATGACGGACGCTGGGGGCGTGAGGACGGTTCGAACGGCGCTGGCGAAAAAACACCGCCCCATCCGCCCGACCACCTCCGTTGAACCCTGCGAACGGCGCCGCCCGGCGTCACCGGAGGGTTTTCTCGATGACCGCCATCACCTCGACCACCAGCGCCGCGACCACGACCCCCAGCACCTCGTCGACGGGCACGCTGGCCCTGGGCACGACCGACTTCCTCAAGCTGCTGATGACCCAGCTGACCAACCAGAACCCGCTCGATCCCACCGATCCCACCGAGTTCACCAGCCAGCTGGCCCAGTACTCCTCGCTCGAACAGCAGATCAGCTCGAACGACAGCCTCACCAGCCTGAACACCACCATGTCGACGATGAACGACACCATGTCGTCGCTGCTGACCCAGGTTCAGCTGCTCGCCTCGGCCTCGGAATAGGCCCGCGCCATGAGCCTGTCCTCCGCCCTTTCGACCGCGGTGTCGGGCCTGTCGGCCCAGAGCCTGGCCCTGGCCGCCATCTCCGAGAACATCGCCAATGCGTCGACCACGGCCTACAAGACCAAGGAGGTCGACTTCCAGTCGCTGGTCACCGGCGCCATGGGCTCGGCCAAGTCGACCAGCTCGGTGGTCGCCAAGTCCAGCCAGGCGCTGAGCGTCGGCGGGGTGATTTCCACGACCGCCACCTCGACCAATGTGGCCATCGACGGTTCGGGCTTCTTCGTGGTTTCGGCCCATCCGGGGGATGCGTCGTCGGACCTGGTCTACAGCCGCAACGGCAGCTTCTCGACCGACGCCGACGGCTATCTGGTCAACAGCGAGGGCTACTACCTCCAGGGCCTGCCGACCGACGCCGACGGCACTGTCCTGGCCTCCAACGCCAGTGACCTTTCGAGCCTGCAAGCGATCAATTTCAATTCGATCGGCGGCACGGCCAAGGCCACCCAGAACGTCACCATGTCGGCCAACCTGCCGGCCGACGCCACGACGGGCCAGGCCTTCACCACCAGCATGGAGGTGATCGACTCGCTGGGCGTCAGCCACACGGTGGGCCAGACCTGGACCAAGACCGGCGACAACACCTGGTCACTGGCCCTGGCCAATCCGACCCTGACCTCGGACAGTACCACCACCTCGGGCGTGGTCAGCCCATCGACCGTGGCGGTGACCTTCAACACCGACGGCAGCCTGGCCTCGACCAATCCCTCGCCGGTGGCGATCGGCATCACCGGCTTCTCGACCGGGGCGGCGACCAGCGCCATGACCCTGAACCTGGGCGCGATCGGCGGCACCGACGGCCTGACCCAGTTCGCCTCGACCTCCTCGACCCTGTCGATCACTCCGACCATCGAGCAGGACGGCGCCAACTATGGCGAGCTGTCGGGCGTGACCATCGACGCCAACGGCCTGGTCACCGCCAATTTCGACAACGGGGTGAGCCTGGCGATCTACCAGATCCCAGTCGCCACCTTCTCCAACCCCAACGGCCTGACCCACGTCTCGGGCACGGTCTATGACGAGAACACCAACGCCGGCCAGGTGCACGTCAACCTGCCGGGCGACGGCAGCTCGGGCACGCTGGTGGCCAGCGCCCTGGAGGGCTCGACCACCGACATCGCCACCGAGTTCAACAAGATGATCATCGCCCAGCAGGCCTATTCGGCCGCCTCGCAGGTGATCACCACCACCAAGGGCATGTTCGACACCCTCATCCAGGCCGTGCGCTGATGGGCACGATCGAACGCTTGAGGCTGCGCGCCGAACGCTCGCGCCGGATCGGTGGCGACGCCCCGCTGGTCACCACCGTCGAGGAGGCCCGGGCTCTGGCGCGCGGCGTGGCCGAGGGGCTGGCCGCGGCGCCCGAGGCCGACCGGCTGCTGCTGCTGTCCAGCCTGCACGAGGTGCAGGTCGCCCTGGGCGCGCGGCTGGCGCGGCTGGACGCCGAGATGGGCGAGGGGCGCGAGCGGATCGCGGCGGTCAATCGCGGCCTGTCGGCGCACGCCGGCTATCGGCCTAGGAAGGCCTGACCGCCATGTCGCTGTCCTCGATCATCGGCGCGGCGGGCTCGGCCCTGACGGCGTCGCAGACCCGGATCGCGGTGGCCAATCTCAACGTCGCCAACGCCGACGACCTGACCTACACGCGCAAGTCCGTCACTAGCGCGGTCAGCACCACGACCCAGACCCTGTCGGACGCCACCATCCTGCGGGTCGCCGACAGCTTTTTGAGCAAGACGGTGCTGAAGACCGCCGCCGCCTCCGGGGGCGACGCGGTGACCGACACCTACATGCAGTCCTATGACGCGGCCCTGGGCTCGACGGCCAATGGCGACGATGTCTCCAGCCTGATGACGGCGTTCGCTACCTCGCTGTCGGCCCTGGCGTCCAGCAGCGATTCCACCACCAAGGCCCAACTGGTCGCCGACGCCTCGTCCCTGGCCCAGGGGATCAAGAGCCTGTCGGGCGAGGTCCAGACCCTGCGCACCCAGGCCAACACCCAGATCGAGACCACGGTCGGCCAGGTCAACCAGTCGCTCAAGAGCCTGGCCTCGCTGAACGACCAGATCGCCACCACGACCGCCCAGGGCGGCGACACCACGGCCCTGGAAGACCAGCGCGACGCGGCCCTGACGACCCTGTCGGGGCTGATGGGCGTCAGCAGCTACGTCACCGCCGACAACCAGCTACGGGTCTACACCACCGGCGGCGACGCCCTGCTGGGGACCACGGCCGCGACCCTCAGCTACACCGCCTCCAGCCAGTTGGGCGCCAACGCGACCTACCCGGGCGCGATCTCCGGCATCCTGCTGAACGGCAAGGACATCACCGCCAGCCAGACGACCGGCGAGCTGGGCGCCCTGGTCACCCTGCGCGACACCACCCTGCCGGCGCAGCAGGACGAACTGGACGCCCTGGCCTCCACCCTGATCAGCCAGGTCAACGCCGTGACCAACGCCGGCACGTCGGTCCCGGCCCCCAACAGCCTGACCAGCGCGAGCACGGTCAGCGCGACCGACGCGCTCTCGGCGACCGGGACCCTGCGGGTGGCGGTCACCGATTCCAGCGGCAAGGCGGTCGCGACCCAGGACCTGGACCTGTCCAGCTACGCCACGGTCGGCGACCTGATGACGGCGCTGAACGCGATCAGCGGCCTGTCGGCCAGCCTCGGTTCGGACGGCAAGCTGACGATCGCCGCGAGCAGCGGCGCCAACGGCGTGGCCCTGGCCGACGACGGGGCGGGGGTTTCGGCGAAGTTCGGCTTCAACAATCTTTTCACCGGCGCGTCGGCGTCGGACATCGGCGTGTCGTCCAAACTGACCAGCGACGCCAGCGGCCTGCCGACGGCGGCCTTGAGCCTCACCTCGACCCTGGCGGCCGGCGACCTGGCCCTGGCCTCGGGCGACAGCACGATCGCCGACAAGCTCTCCAGCCTGCTGACCAGTTCGGTGTCGTTCGCCGCTACCGGAAGCCAGGCGGCCAAGACGGTCAGCCTGGCCTCCTACGCCTCAAGCTTCGTCTCCGGCGCGGCGACGATGATCTCGGCCGCCGCCACCCAGAGCGCCAATTCCACCGCCGCCAGCGACGCGGCGACCTCGCGGCTGCAGAACCTGACGGCGGTCAATATCGACGAGGAGCTGGCCAACCTCACCCAGTACCAGAGCCAGTACGAGGCCAACGCCCAACTGATCTCGATCGCCAAGGACCTGTTCGACACGCTCGTCAGCATGGTGAGCTGAATGATCAGCCGCGTCTCCAGCTTCGCCCACACCAGCGCCATGACGGCCGCCAGCCTGAAGGTCCAGGCCAAGCTGGCCGACCAGCAGGACCAGACCGCCTCGGGCCTGAAGTCCCAGACCTATGGCGGCATCGCCAGGAGCACGGCCAGCGTCCTGACCCTGGGAAACCAGAGCGCCCGCCTGACCGCCGACAACACCGCCGCGTCGTCGGCGGCGGCTTATGTCCAGGCCGCCTATTCGGCGGTGGGCGAGATCGCGGACCTGGCCACCACCATCAAGACCCAGCTGGCTTCGATGATGAGCAGCTCGACGCTCGACGCCGGCACGACCGGCCAGTACGCGGCCGACTGGCTGACCGACCTGCAGGCCCTGCTCAACAGCCAGCAGGGCGGAACCTACCTGTTCTCCGGCCAGGCCACCGACACCGCGCCGGTCGACTTCACCGCCGCCGGCTACGATCCGACCGCGGGGGCGGACACCGGCTATTACGGCGGCGCGACGACGGGGCGGACCTACTCCAGTTCGGAGGGACAGACGGTGAGCCTGTCGGTTTCGGCCAGTTCGTCGGCCTTCGAACAGCTGGCCCGGGCCATCGCCACGGTCGCCGCCAACCCGTCCGACACCAACGCCATCGCCAGCGCCTACACCCTGGCGGGCACCGCCCTGACGGGCGTCGGCACGCTGCAGGAAACCATCGCCATCCAGGCCTCGTCGCTGCAGTCGGCTACCGATCGCAACACCGCCAAGATCGACGCCATCGATGCCCTGGTCACCGACCTGAAGGGCGCGGACCTGACCCAGGCGGCCGTCCTGACCACCCAGTACCAGACCCAGCTGGAAGCCCTGTTCTCGATGATCAGCACATTGTCGTCGCTGAGTTTGACGAAGTATCTCTAAGTGACAAAACGGCTGTCATCCCGGACAAGCGCGCAGCGCGCGGATCCGGGACCGACGCCTGAACTCAATGCTTCCGGCGATCCCGGATCTTCGCTTCGCTACGTCCGGGATGACAGCCGTGGCGGCGTAGCTGAATCTGGACCCAGCGCGTTCTACGGCGAGCCCATGCCATCCAGATTCAGCATCCGGATCGTCGCCATAGGCAGGAACAGTCGCGGCGTTCCGGCCAGCGGCAGAAAGCCATGGGCCGTGTAAAAGACCTTGGCTCGCTCATCGATGGGATCGACGACGACCGCGTGAGAACCGACGCTGTCGGCCGCCCACTGGGCGCGGTTCAGCGCATCGATCAACAGCATCTCGCCGACGCCTTGGCTCCTGTAGTCGAGCGCGCGCGCCAAGCGGCCTAGGAGGGTGACCGGCACGACCGGGTATCTTGGAAACCGCTTGCGCAGCGGATCCGGGATTCCGGTGACCTCCACGGAAAGCGCCGACAGGGTGTAGTAGCCGGCGATCACGCTGGGTTCGGCGACCGGCGTCATCACGAAGGCGGCGCTGAAGCCGAGTTCGTGCTCCTTGCGCGCCTTGGTCTTGAGGTAGTCATCGAGGGACGCCTCGCCACAGGCGAACGCCGTGCGGTCGTGCCCTGACCCAAGCGGCTGGATGTCGAACCCGGCGGCCAGGGCTATCGCGCTCTGTAGCGCTCGGCGGCCCGACGCAGGGCGGCGTTGGGCTCGGGCGGGTTCACCAGGGCGTCGATGAAGGCCTGGCTTTGCTGGCGGTCGAGCCGCCAACGCTCATGTTGCGAAATGACGGCGCGCGCGGCTTCCTGGGCGTGGGTGACGACGAAGTCCGAGGCGCTCAGACCTTCCAGCCGGGCGGCGTGCTCGATGATGTCCTTGGCCTCGCGGGTCAGGCGCGCTTCGATGCGGTCGGCCTTGGGTGAAGAGCTCGGCTTAAGGGCGGGGGCGGTCATGGCTTTCATCCGCGCGGAGAGTTGCCGTCTAATGTACGGTATACCGCCGTACAATTCTACTTCGAAGTCATTTGAAGAGGCGGTGAAGATCCCTAGTCCTGCACCCGGTCCACCCGCGCCGCGAAGATGTAGCCCACATGGCGCACCGTGCGGATCAGGTGGGCGCCGCCGTCGGAGCGGCCGAGTTTGCTCCTCAGGCGGCTGATGGCGACATTGACCTGCTGGGGCGCCGGGCGGGCGTGGGCGTCGGGCGGGCCCTGGCGCAGTTCATCGCGGGTCAGCACCTGGTTGGGACGGTCGACCAGGGCCCAGAGCACGAGGAACTCGGCGGTCGACAGCGGCACGGCGCGGCCGCGCGAGTCGAACAGTTCCTGGGTGGCGACGTTCAGCCGCCAGCCGTCGAAGCGGTAGGCCGGCGCCAGGTCGCGGACCGGCTCGTCGGCGCGGCTGGTGTCGTCGTGGTGGCGGCGCAGCACCGCCTTGACCCGGGCCAGCAGTTCGCGCGGCCGGTAGGGCTTGATGACATAGTCGTCGGCCCCCAGTTCCAGCCCGACCACCACGTCGCACTCCTCGCCGGAGTCCGAAACGACCATGATCGCCGGCGGCGAGGGCAGGCTGAGCAGGCGGGCGCAGACCGACAGGCCCGAGGCGTCGGGCAGCATCATGTCCAGCATCACCAGGCTGACCTGGGTCTCGCGCAGGATCTGCTCCATCTCGCGCGCGCTGCCCGCGCCGAAGGTGGTCAGGCCGTAACCGTCGAGCAGGCTGCTCAGGTCGCCGCGCGCCCGGGGATCGCCGTCGAGGATGAGGATGCGCTTTTCCACGCGGCTCAACACGCCCGCCGCCGGCGTCGAGAGGTCGTGATCGCGCTTGAGCAAACCATCTAGAACATCGCCCTTCCGGTCAGCCGCAGGGTGTATTTGGTCTGCTTGCGCGAGGCCTCGGCCCCGCCCTCCAGGGCCAGATAGGACAGGGCCGAGCCGGCGCGCAGGGCGAAGCCCAGGGTCACCGCGCCCTGCGTGTCGTCGCTGGCGACCAGGGTGAAGGGATTGCCGCCGGTGAAGCTGGCGATGGTGTCACCCATGGCGCCGGCCAGGGTCTGGCGATAGCCGACCCGCAGTTCGGGCCGCACCCAGACGTCCTTGCCGTACTGCTTGCCCAGCACCAGGCCCAGGTCGCCGCTGAGGTTGCTGGCCTTGCGCGAGGCGACGGTCAGGTCGAAGCCCGAGCCGGCCCCGTGCTCGCGCCGCTCGCCCTCCCACAGCCAGACATAGTCCAGCCGGGCCTCGGGACGCAGGTAGGCGCCGAACAGGTCGGCCTCGTAGGCGACGCCGGCGAAGGCGTTGGCGACCATGCCGTTCCAGGCCGCGGTGTTGGCGAGTCGCACATCGACCGTGCCGTCGCCGTCGACGTCCTCGCTGATGAAGCTGCGGTCACCGTTGAAGCGGCTATAGCCGAGCCCCCCGCCGAGGTTGAACCGCCAGCCGCCCACCGACCGGCGCCAGTAGAGCCCGGCCTGCAGGATCGAGGCGGTGGTCTTCTCGCCGACCTTGGCGACGGTGTCGTGCTCTTCCAGGCTGACCGCCGCCAGGGTGACGCCCAGCGCTCCGCCGGCCTCGCCCATGGCTTCGTAACCGGTGACCATGCCGATGGCCTGGGTGTCGGAACCTTGGGTGTCGCCGTCCTCGCGGCGGACCAGGACGTTGATCTCCTGGGCCCAGACGCTGTCGGGGCCGTAGCGGTCGCTGACATCGGGGCGCACGGCCGTGGCCAACGAGATCTGCTGCTGCACCGCCTGCAGGGCCGAGAACAGGCCCTCGCCCTGGCTGGGCAGCATCTGGTCGTAGAGCGCGAAGAAGCCGTCGTGGGTGTTCTGGTTCAGGAAGGCGCCGGCGATGTCGGTGTTGTTGGACAGGGCGGCGAACACCGCGTCATAGGCGGCGGTCTGGCTGCGCGACATCGAGGCTTCCGCCGCCGTGCGTCGCCGCACGTCGACGTCGACATCATTGCCCGAGGCGTAGGCGTTGGCCACGTAGAGATAGGCGGTGTGGCCCAGCAGGTCCTGGTTGATGGTTCCAGAGGTCAGGCTTCCGGCCTGGATCACCGTATAGGTCGTGGGGGCGGTCAGCAGGCTCTTGAAGCTCAGCCCCAGGGTCGCGCCGCTCTCGATGGTGGCGGTGTCGACCACCAGCTTGGTCTGGGTTCCCGCCGTGGGATCGACCGTGAAGACCAGGGTGCTGTCGGCGCCGAGCGTGAGGCTGGTGGCCTTGATGGTCTCGGCGTTGGTCAGGCCCAGCGAGCCGTTGCCGATCTTGATGTCCAGCAAGCCGTCGCTGTCGCGCAGGGCGCCGGCCATGTAGCCCGTGCCGTCGATGGTCAGGGTGTCGGCCCCGTCGCCGAACGAGACGTCGCCGATCAGGCCGCCGTTGAGGATCGACAGGCTGTCGGCGCCGGAACCAAACAACACCTTGCCGCGGATCAGCGGCTCGTCGGCGTCGTCCACGCCGTCGCCGTCCGTATCGGTGTCGGCCACCCCGTCATCGCCGTCGTCGCCGTCCTTGACCCCGCTCTGGACGATGGTCACGCCGGTGGTGTTCTTGCTGACGTCGATGGCCGTGGCCGTGCCGGTCACCGTCTCGTTGGTGGCGTCGGTATCGGTGTCGTCGGTGTCGTAGGCGTCGTCGGTGGCGTAGACATAGGCCCCGATCGTGCCGGTGTTGGTGATGGTCGTCAGGCCGCCGGTCTGGTCGATGACGGCGTAGGCCGAGCCGCCCTCGCCGGCGACCGAGGCGCTGATCACCCCGGCGTTGGTCAGGGTGGTCATGCTGGACCCGGCCTCGATGCTCAGGGCCTTGGCCGTGAAGGCCGCGTCGCCGTTCTGCACGGCGCTGAGCGAGCCGGTGTTCCACAGGGTGTCGGCGATGGCGCCGGCCTTGAGCTTCAGGGCCACGGCGTCGGCGTCGTAGGCGCTGGCCGCGATCGAGCCCGTCAGCTTCACGCCGCCGGTGATGGTCGTCGTCTGGCCCGTGTCGCCGCCCAGCTGCAAGGCCGTGGCGCTGATCCCGTCGTGGACGCCCGCGGCGGTGACCGAGCCCTTGACGATCAGGCCGTAGGCGTTCTCGTCGGTCCCGACCGCGCCCAGGGTCACCGCGCGGGTGTCCGAGCCGATCAGCAGGGCCGGGGCCGAGCCGTAGGCGGTAACTGACGCCGTGCCCTCGCTGCCGTCGGCGGTGCCGTCGCCGTCCTCGTCGTCGGTGGTGTCGTCATTGGTGTCGGTGGGCGGGGCGTCCAGCAACACGCCGCCGGCCACGTCGGCCGTGACCCGCACGCCGCCGCCGCCTTGCAACAGGTCGTCGGCGTCGAGCAGGGCCTCGGTGTCGGGATCGGCATAGCGCGAGGTGACGCGGTAGCCGGTGGAATAGACCGAACCCTGGATGACGAACGCGCCACCGACGTCGGCGTCGACCGCCACGCCGACGCTGCCCGCGCCCAGCACGCTGACCGAGCCGTTGGTGGTCAGGTTTCCGCTGATCGTCCCGGTGGTGTGGATGCCGTAGCCCCGGTCGCCGGTGACGCTGATCGAACCACTGTTGAGCAGCGAGCCCGTCAGCGGCGCCTCCAGGCTGATGCCCGCGGAGTCATTGCCCTCGATGGCGATCGAGCCGGTCGAGTCGTTGGTGATCGTGCCCGTGAACGGGACCAGGCCGGTCAGGCGGATGCCGTAGCGGTTCGAGCCCTTGGCGAACAGGCCGTCATAGTCGCCGTCGCTGTCGTCGTCGGTGTAGTCGTAGTCCTCGGTCAGGCTGATCGTGGCGCTGTTGAGCAGGGTCCCGGTATGGCCGCCCAGCACGAGCACGCCGGTCGAGTCCGAGACGCCGACGGTTTTCAACGCGCCGTTGTTGGTCAGGGTGTTGTCGCTGTCCAGCGTGGCGATGGCGCCTGACGCGGTGGGGGTGATCGCGCCGTCGCTGGTGATCTTGACGTCATCGGCCGCCCCCGACGCGGCGGTGGACGTGGCGATCGGGGTGGTGCGCGAGCTGCTGGTTACCTGGGTCTCGGCGGCCGCCCGACCGGCGTACAGCAGGAAGGGCGCCAGGGCGGCGGTGGCGAGAAGCTTGCGGGACATGGACGGCCTGTGATGCGTGCCCTCCCTGGCTAGAGCGCCGCCATGGCTCCCCGATGACCCGGACGTATCGGCGTCGATAAGCTCGGCCTTCGAGATCGAGGTTTTGTTTCAGGACTGCGTCGGCGGATACGTTTGGCGGGCCCCTCCCTCTCTCAAAGAGAGAGGGGTTCCGTGTGCGCCGACGCTCCCTAAGCCCCGCACGACTCCCGCACGATCAGGTCGGTCGACAGCCGCTCCGGGCGGTGGTCGCCGGACGAGTCCAGGACCTTGGCCACCAGCAGGCGGCCGGCCTTCTGGGTGTCCTGCTTGATGGTGCTCAGCGCCGGGGTGGAAAGGCGGCTCAGCAGCATGTCGTCATAGCCGACCACCGAGACGTCCTCGGGCACGCGCACGCCGGCCCGGCGCAGGGCGCGGATGGCGCCCAGGGCGATCAGGTCGCTGGAGGCGAAGATGGCGTCGAAGGCCACCTTGCGGCGCACCAGGGTGTTGACCGCCGCCTCGGCCGATTCCAGTTCGAAATCGACGGGGCAGATCAGGGTGGGATCGACCTCCAGCCCGCTTTCCTTCAGCGCTTCCACATAGCCGGCGCGGCGTTGCAGGGCCTCGGGATCGGTTTCGCCCAGGAAGACGATGCGCTTGCGGCCCAGGCGGGCCAGATGCAGCGTCGCCCGTCGCCCGCCCAGCAGGTTGTCCGAGCCGATCGAGCAGTATTTCTGGCCCTGAAGTTGCGCCCCCCAGACGGCGAAGCGCGCGTCGGTGTCGGCCAGCTGGTTGAAGGCCTCGTGCAGGGTGCTCTGGCCCAGGAAGATCACGCCGTTGGCCCGGCTGGTCGTGGTGGCGGTCAGCAGGTCGTCGTAATTGGCCGGGGCGGTGTGGCTGACGGTGAAGTCGCAGCCGCGGTCGCGCGCCGCCTCGCCGATGCTGGCCAGCAGCTCCAGGAAGAACGGGTGCGACAGCGGCAGGGGCCGGCCGTGGGTGCGCGGGGTGACGATGGCGATCGAGCCCTCCGACCCGATCGGCCCGGCCGGCATGTAGCGGCGGAACGGATAGTCGTGCTCGCGGGCCAGCGCCCAGATGCGCTGCTTGGTCCGCGTGCTGATCGACGGATGGTCGTTGAGGGCCCGCGAGACGGTCGACGCGGAGACGCCCGACAGCTTCGCCAGATCCTCCAGCGTGGTGCTGTTGTTGCTACCGCTGCCCATTGCGTCCAGATAATGAGAAAACCACGTTCGCCACCTTTAGCGCACTGAAGGGATTGTTTTGCAAGGCAAGCGCCAGCACATCGCCGGGCGGGGCGGGACCCGCCTCGCATGACCAAGGCGCGGCTGTCCTTTTGGCAAATCTGGAACATGTGTTGCGGTCTGTTCGGGGTCCAGATCGTCTGGGGCCTGCAGAACGTCAACACCAGCCGGATCTTCCAGACCCTGGGCGCGGACGTCAACGAACTGGCCATCCTGTGGATCGCCGCGCCGGCCACCGGCCTGCTGGTCCAGCCGATCATCGGCCATCTGAGCGACCGCACCTGGGGGCGGCTGGGACGGCGGCGGCCCTATCTGTTCTACGGCTCGATCCTGACGGCGGTGGCGCTGTTCATGATGCCCAACGCCGGCAGCGTGCTGAGCGCCAGCCTGATGCTGTGGGTGCTGAGCGCGTCGATCAACGTGGCCATGGAGCCGTTCCGGGCCTTCGTGGCCGACAGCCTGCCGCGGGAACAGCGCACGCAAGGCTTCGCCATGCAGGTGTTCTTCATCGGGGCGGGCGCGGTGTTCGCCTCGGCCCTGCCGTGGGTCTTGACCCACTGGTTCGGCGTCTCGGGGGTGGCCGTTCCGGGCCATCTGCCGCCGTCGGTGCACGCGGCCTTCTATGTCGGCGGCGTCACCCTGCTGGCCGCGGTGATGTGGACGGTGTTCACCACCACCGAGCATCCGCCCGAGACCCTGGCCGACGGCGCGCGGGTCGTGCCCGAGCATCGCACGCCCAGCCTCGAGGGCGCGGCCCTGATGCTCAAGAGCGGGGCGCTGTGGACGATCGCCGGCCTGGTCGGCTGCGCCCTGGCCTTCATGAGCCAGTGGGCGCGCGAGATCTATGTGTTGGCCGGTTTCGCCCTGGCCTTCGGGGCCGCCCAGCTGGCCGCCACCTGGCTGCGCCGCCAGGGCCGCGCCTCGCTGGGCGTGCTGGAGGTGGTCGAGGACATGCTGCACATGCCCCAGGTGCTGATCCGTCTGGCGGTGGTGCAGTTCTTCACTTGGTTTGGGCTGTTCGCCATGTGGATCTACACCACCCCCGCCGTCACCGCCCGGCACTACGGAACCACCGACCCGGCCTCCGCGGCCTACAACCACGGGGCCGACTGGGTGGGGGTGTTGTTCGCCGGCTATAACGGCGTGGCGGCCTTGATGGCCTTGCTGCTGCCGGCCCTGGTGGCGCGGATCGGCGCGCGGGCCAGCCACGCCCTGTGCCTGGCCATGGGGGCGCTGGGCTTTCTCGGTTTCGTGCTGATCGACGACCCGATGCTGCTGTGGATGCCGATCATCGGCATCGGGATCGCCTGGGCCTCGATCCTGTCGGCGCCCTACGCCATGCTGTCCAGCGCCGTGCCGCCGCACAAGATGGGCGTCTATATGGGCATCCATAACCTGTTCCTGGTCCTGCCCCAGCTGATCGCCGCCGTGGTGCTGGGCCCGGTGGTCGGGCGCCTGTTCAAGGGCGAGGCGATCTATGCCCTGGGCCTGGCGGCGGGCGCCTTCGCCCTGGCCGCCGTCAGCGCCCTGGCCATCCGCGATCCCGTGCCGACCGGTCAATAGGCCGACCGATGCTCCGTCCACCTCGAATCGCCGCGCCGTCCGGCTTCGCGTCGCGCGCGAAAACGGGGGCAAGGCTTGCGTCGGTGTCGCCTGGGCCGGTCGCACTGGATTTCTTTCACGGCATTTACGCAATAATTGCGCAAATCGAAGACCGCAACAAGCGTCTTTTCGCCCCATGTGCGTTCTGAAAATGCAACAAAAAGCGATTTATCCAGAAAGATAGCGGTAACTGGCCATTATTTGGTCGAACAACGCTATTGCACCTTGCGAAAAATAACGCAAAGTTACGCAAGTCGAGGGGCTCAGCGACGCGGTGTATCCATCGCGCCGTGCCGCCGGGCCCCGAGACACTGAAACGACGCCGCAAATGTTGCGCTGGAATGGCGACGCCCAAAGGGCCGTCGGTCCGGCGCGCGGAAGCGGAAGGCGACGGCGGTCGAAGAGCCGCGACGAAGAGGAGGGGAAGGGGGATGACGGGGCCGAGCGCCCCGGAAGCGTCCTGGTCGGGGTGGCCGGTCGCTTGTCGTGTTCGCGGGGCGCCAAAGCCGCCGCGCGACGCCGAGGTTTCAACGTCATTCACGGTCACGGCGCGCGTCGCCGCCGGCCGCACGCAGGGGTCTTACGCGACGCGCGCCGAGCGCGACGCGGCCTTCATCAAAAAACCGCGCGACCAAGGCGCGGGAAGAAAATTAGGGAGAACGGGATGAGCAGATTCAGTTTCAGTCGGGGTCGCAAGGTGCTTCTGCGGGGCGGCGTTTCGCTGATCGCGCTGACAGCGATGGGGACGGCGATGGGCTTGGCCCTGCCGGCCTTCGCGCAGGATAAGGACGCTTCGGCCACCGTCGACGAAGTGGTCGTCATCGGCGTGCGTAAGTCGCTGGAGACCTCGCAGCAGATCAAGAAGAACGCCGACACGGTGGTCGACTCGATCACCGCCACCGACATCGGGGCCTTCCCCGACAAGTCGGTCGCCGAGGCGCTGCAGCGTGTGCCGGGCATCACGGTGTCGCGCTTGCAATCCAGCGATGACAGCTCGCACTTCTCGGCCGAACCGGCCGGGGTGCTGATCCGCGGCCTGACCCAGGTGCGCACCGAGTTCAACGGCCGCGACAGCTTCTCGGCCGACGCCGCGCGCGGCCTGAACTTCAACGACATCTCGCCCGAGCTGATGGCGGGCGTCGACAGCTACAAGAACCAGACGGCCGAGATGATCGAGGGCGGCATCGCCGGCACGGTCAACCTGCGCACCCGCCTGCCGTTCGACAACAAGGACCAGGTGATTTCGCTCTCGGGCCGCGCCAACTACGGCGACCGCTCCAAGAAGACGACCTACGAATATTCCGGCGTCATCTCCAAGACCTGGGACGTCGATTTCGGCCGCATCGGCCTGATGGCCGACTACGCCTATTCGCACGTGCTGACCCAGACCGAAGGGGTGGTGATGCAGCGCATCGGCACCTTCTGCTCGGCCGGCAACAACGACGTCAACGGCAAGGCGATCGTCAGCGCCGACGGCACGATCCCCTGCACCGCCAACCCCTACGGCGGCACGGGCTGGCGCTACATCCCCGACCAGGTCAACTACTCGCAGGTCGAGTATGACCGCGTCCGCAAGGGCACGGCCCTGGCCTTCCAGTACGAGAACAACGACAGCACCGTCCGGTTCAAGGCCCAGTACAACGACTCCAAGTACAAGAACGCCTGGCTCGAGCGCAGCGTGAACGTCGTCGGGTTCGGGCTGTGGGCCGCCCCGGCCTACTCGCCGCAGACCACGGCCTTCCTCGCCCCGGCCACGGGCACGCCGGCCTTCACCTTCGGTTCGGACGGCATGCTGACCTCGGGCGTCCTGACCCAGCCGACCGGCGACTGGGGCTCCAGCACGATCGACAACATCAACCGCGGCTCGGCCGTGCCCGGCCTGCCCTTCGTCAACTACTGCGGCGGCGTCCCGGCCTGCGCCACCCAGCGCGAAGGCCTCTATATCGAGAACCAAGCCCGCAACTTCGACCACTCCGAAGGCACGCGCGACTTCTCGGCCAACCTGCAGTGGGACATCACCGACCAGCTGCACACCAGCTTCGACGCCCAGTACATCGACGCCAACACCAACAACTACGACATCCTGGTCGCCGACCGCACCATGGCCGACGCCCAGTATCAGACCGACAGCCACGGCACGCCGCGGATCACCCTGAAGCCGGGCTCGAACGTCAACTACGCGGCGGGCGGCCTGGCCAACCCGCACAACTACTGGATCCCGTTCATTCAGGACCACTACGAGGACAACGACGCCACCGAACTGGCCCTGCGCGCCGACGGCGAGTACGAGTTCAACAACGGCGGCTGGCTGAACTCGCTGAAGGTCGGGGTGCGCTATGCCGACCGCAAGCAACACGTCCGCTACTCGACCTACAACTGGTCGCCGGTGGCCGCGCCGTGGAACTGCAACGGCCCAGGCTTCAATGTCGACAACACCACGCCCCAGGCCTATCCGGCCGCTTGCGGCCATGCCGGCAACTTCCAGGGCTACGGCGCCGGCATCTGGAGCTCCGCCAGCCTGGGCAGCGACTTCTATGACGGCAAGGCGTTCCCCAACGGCGACCTGGTGTTCCTCAGCAAGGACACGCTGGCCGACAAGGACGGGCTGATCAAGGCGCTCAGCGGCGCCACCACCAACTCGCCGATGGCCTGGACCCCATTGTGCCAGCGGACCACCAACACCGAGGGCTGTTTCGTTCCGCCCGAGATCGTCAAGGTCAAGGAAGAGACCATGGCGGCCTACGCCATGTTGCGCTTCGGCGGCGACGACAAGACGATCTTCGACGGCGTCACGGTGCAGGGCAATGTCGGCCTGCGCTTCGTCGAGACCAAGACCACCAGCGCCGGCGGCGTCGCCTTCCCGACCAGCACCTGGTACACCTCGGCCGCGACCACGCCCTGCTCGGCGCCGCTGGGTCCCAACTCGGTCACCAACATCTCGTGCTGGCTGACCCCGCAACTGCTGGCCTTCAGCAACGGCGCGGGCCAGGCCAACAACTTCGCCGGCAAGAACGACAACTGGCTGCCCAGCTTCAACGTGCGGTTCGGTCTGAGCGACAAGAGCTTCGTGCGCTTCGCCGCCTCGCGCGCCCTGTCGCGTCCGGACTTCGGTCTGCTGCGCAACTATGTCGGCATCCAGGTTCCGGCCCTGAACACCACGCCGGACTCGCCCTATGTGATCTACAGCTCGCCGACGGCGGCCCACACCGCGGCCAACGTCACCGGCTATAACTTCCAGTTCAACGCCGACTCCGGCTTCGGCGCGCTCAAGCCGATCACCGCCGACCAGTTCGACCTGACCTTCGAACACTACTTCACGGCCAGCAGCTCGTTCAGCTTCGACGTCTTCTACAAAAAGCTGAACGGCAGCATCGCCTATGGCGAGTTCCTGCGCTCGTTCACCAACAACGGCGTGACCCAGAACGTGCTGGTGCGCGGTCCGCGTAACGGCAACGGCGGCGGCGAGTTGAAGGGCTTCGAGGTCGCCTACCAGACCTTCTTCGACTTCCTGCCGGCTCCGTTCGACGGTCTGGGCGTCCAGGCCAACTACACCCACACCAAGCAGGAAGACATCAGCAACTCCAACCTGGCCACCCAGCCCGGTTACGCGGCCGGCGGCACCGTCGCCTTCGGCGGCGGGCTGCAGGTCAACGGCTCGGTCATCGACTCCCACCGCCTGGCCGGCATCTCCGACGACTCCTACAACCTGGTGGGACTCTACGAGAAAGGCCCGATCGCCATGCGCCTGGCCTATAGCTGGCGCTCGATGTTCCTGACCAACAACCTGGACTGCTGCATCGGCCTGCCGATGTACCAGAAGGGCACCGGCTTCCTGGACGGCTCGATCCGCTACCAGGTCACCAACAACATCGAAGTGTCGCTGGACGGCTCCAACCTCCTCGACACCAAGACGGTGTTCCAGCAGCAGGTCTTCGGCGACTCCGATCTGACCCCCGGCGCCAAGGCGGTGAAGATCGACTCCGCCTGGATCAAGAACGACCGCCGGGTCCAACTCGGTATTCGCTTCAAGTACTAGTCGGCGGCGCCGTCGCGGAAATCCCCCCCGCGGCGGCGCTCATTTTTTGGCTTGGTGGCGTCATCATGCAGATAGACCGCACGGAACGGGTCTCCAGACCCGCTGGAAGGCTGAAGGTCGTCATCGTCGGCGGTGGCACGGCGGGCTGGATGTGCGCGGCCGGCTTCGCTCGGCTGCTCGACCCGGCCGCCTACGAGGTGACCCTTATCGAGTCCGACGAGATCGCCACGGTCGGGGTCGGCGAGGCCACCCTGCCGCACATCAAGACCTATAACGACATGCTGGGCATCGACGAGGCCCAGTTCCTCCGCGAGACCCAAGGCACCATCAAACTCGGCATCGAGTTCCGCGACTGG
>FTJN01003205.1_pt2 | contig 28815 bp, 20 predicted proteins | sample 1658361 | NCBI WGS metagenome assembly FTJN01 (sample SAMEA3914819, study PRJEB12502) | metagenome | biome: forest; material: soil | place: Canada | collected 2010-06-26 | depth 0.3 m
CGGGCGGCCGAGACCGGCGGGCCCTGCGGTTCGAACCGGGTCTTGGCCTCGCCCCGGGTCGGCTGGGCCAGAGCGCGGGTGACGCCGCCGGCGGCGGTCCACCAGGCGGCCTTGACCGCCGCCCTGGCCCGCTGGCTGGCGCCGTCGAGCGCGAAGGCGGCGCGGCCCTTGGGTCCGGTCTCCCGGGGTTCGCCCCGCTCGCCGCGTCGCTCGTCCATAGCCGTCTCCCGACGGCCCCCTCCCAAGCGAGAGAGACCGTCCTAGCGCGAAAACACCCCGACCAGCTCAATATGGGGCGACCACAGGAACTGGTCCACCGGCAAGACCCGCTCCAGGCGGAAACCGGCGTCGGTCAGCACCTTGGCGTCGCGGGCGAAGGTGGCCGGGTTGCACGAAACGCTGACCACGCGGGCCACCTTGGAATTGGCGATCTCGACATGCTGCTCGAACGCCCCGGCCCGGGGCGGGTCCATCACGGCCACGTCGACCTTCTTCAGTTCCATCGCCAACACGGGGCGGCGGGCCAGGTCGCGGGCCTCGGCTGTGATCGCCTTCAGACCCGGCGCCGTGCCGACCGCGCCCTTCAGGGCGGCGATGGCGGGGGCCGAGCTGTCGGCGGCGTGCACGCCACCGATCTCGGCCAGGCGGAAGGTGAAGGTGCCCACGCCGCTATAGAGGTCGACGATCCGCGACGCGCCTTGAGCGGCCGCGACGGCGAAGTCGACCATGGCCTTCTCGGCCTGGGGCACGGCCTGCAGGAAGCTGCCGGCCGGCAGGCTGACGATCGCCTGGCCCAGCTTCACCATCGGCTGGCGGGCCATGTAGATCATCTCGCCGGCCATGGTGACGCGGGCGAAGTCGAACTCGCCGGCCACCATCGCCGCGCGAACGCGGGCGTCGGCCGACAGCCCGCCGCTCTTGGCTTCGACGCCGGTGATGTCGATGTCCAGCCCGGTGGCGGTCAGGGTCACGTGCAGGGTCGGGGCCGACTTGGGATGCTCCAGGAACGGTCCGGCCAGACGGGCCAAGCCCGGAAGGGCCGCGACCAGCTTGGGGTGGGAGACCGGACATTCCTCGATCTTGACCAGGTTCCAGGAGCGACGCTCCTTGAAGCCCAGCCGCACCCCGCCCTTGCCGCCCCGGGCGTGCACGGCGATGCGGCGACGCGAACCGGGCGGCGCGGCGAAGGTCGGCAGGATCTCGGTCTCAAGGCCGACCTGCGACAGCTGGAAGCGGATCTGGTCGCGCTTCCATTCCAGATAGGGCTCGGCGTCCCAGTGCTGGAAGGCGCAGCCGCCGCAGTCGCCGAAGTGCCGGCAAGGCGGCGCGACCCGCTCGGGGCTGGCCTCCAGGATGTCGACCAGTTCGCCGCGGCCGTTGGCCATCTCGGCCGTGACCAGCTCGCCCGGCAGGGTCAGGGGGATGAAGTTGCCTTCCGACAGGCCGTCGCCCTGGGCGCCGACCGCCGAGATTCTCCATTCACGCATTCAAGTTAGTTCCGTTCGTCCGCCGGAACCTTGACCGGTCCCGCGCTTTTGCAATGTGATCTTGGGCGCGCCCGACAGGCCGCCACGCCCGCGCCATGATGGACGCCGACAAGCTTTCGCGACGCTCATAGCGCATTCCGGTGCGCCGCGGGTGAACGAAGATGAACGGGTCGCTCAACCACCGTTCATCAAGAGCTTGGCAATTTGCGCCGGTAAGGCGGGTCGTGGCTGTCGCCCGACCTGTTCGAGGGAGTTTTCGATGATGTTCAAGACCGTTCTTGGCCTCGCCGCCGCGGCGACCCTGGCCGGCGCCCTGGCTCCGACGATGGCCTCGGCCCAGGCCTATGGCGCCTACGGCAACGCTGGCGCCTACAATGGTGGGGGCGCCTATCAGAGCGACGGCTATTACTACGATCCCTGCCGCCGCAGCACGACGCAGCGCGGCACGGGCGGCGGCTTGGCCGGCGCCGGCATCGGCGCGGCGATCGGCAGCGGTGTTTCGGGCCACGGCGCGCGCACCGAAGGCGCCGTGCTCGGCGGCCTGCTGGGCGCGGTGATCGGCAGCAACATCGGCAAGAACTCGGCCGCCTGCACCCCGGGCCAGGCGCCGCCCCCGCCTCCCCCGCCGCCGGCCTATAACCAAGGCGCCTATAACCAGCCCGACGCCGACCGTCGGGGTTATGACGACCCCTCTTACAGCGACAGCCGCTATGACGACCGGCGCGATAGCGACCGCCGCGACGGCTATAGCTACGAGTCCGAACGCACCTACAGCGTGACCCAGGATCAGGGCCGGGCCGACGCCAACGGCTGCACCCTGGCCGAAAGCCCGATCTACCTGCCCGACGGCCGCACCCAGAAGCGCTTCGTCCGGGTCTGCCCGGACGCCCAGGGGCGCTACCAGGTCGTCGACTAGGGTTTCAGCTTTCCCGTTCGATCATCTTGAGGCCGCCAGCGTTCGCGCTGGCGGCCTTTTCTTTGATATCAAGCGTCCTTCACGGCCCAGAGCAGATGCTCTTCCTGCCCGTCGCCGCCGGCGATCGGGCTCTTGGTCACGCCCTTGATCGTCCAGCCGGAGTCCTCGACAAAGGTCGAGACCGAGGCGATGCACTCGGCGATGATCACCGGGTTCTTGACCATGCCGTTCTTGCCGACCCGGCCGAAGCCGGCCTCGAACTGCGGCTTGATCAGGCAGACCAGATCGGAGCCCGGCTCGGCCAGGTCCAGGGCCACCGGCAGGCACTTCTCCACCGAAATGAAGCTGACGTCGCTGACGACGATGCTGGGCGCCGCGTCCAGATAGCCCTCGTCGAGGATGCGGGCGTCGACGCCCGACAGGTCGACGACGCGCTCGTGGTGGGCCAGGCGCGCATTCAGTTGATCGCGGCCGACATCGCAGGCGAAGACCTTGGCCGCGCCGCGTTCCAGCAGCACCTCGGTGAAGCCGCCGGTCGAGGCCCCGACGTCCAGGGCGATCTTGCCGGCGACTTCGATGGGCCACAGGTCCAGGGCATGGACCAGCTTCAGGGCGCCGCGCCCGACCCAGGGATGGGGCGGACGGCCGTCCAGCTTGACGGTGCTCTCCAGTTGCTCGGAAGGCTTCTTCACCACCTTGCCGTCGGCGGTGATCAAGCCCGCCTCGATGGCGGCGCGGGCCTTGGCGCGGGTCTCGAACAGGCCGGTCTCGACCAGCAGGATGTCGGCGCGTTTAAATGTCGGCGTAGAGGTCATGATCGCCGCTTTAGCACGACTTGCGCGGCGCGCGCCTTCCGGTTCACAGTGAACACTGATCACCGACGCGCTTGAGACGTCGGATCAGCAGGGGGAATCCCATGATGTCCAGCCGTCGCGACCTGATGGCCGCCGCCGCCGCGCTCGCCGCCGCGCCGTCCGCCCAAGCCGAGAATAAGCCCGCCTCCGCGCCCTGGACGCCCGATGCGGTCGAGATCGCCGGTCGCATCCGCCGCAAGGAGGTCAGCGCGCTGGAGGTCACGGAAAAGGCGGTGCGCGACGCCGAGGCGCTGCAACCCAAGCTGGGCTTCCTGGTCACCCCCGATTTCGAGCGCGCCATCGACAAGGCCAGGCGCCTAGACGCGGGAACCGTCGCGGCGACCGGCCCCTTCGCCGGCGTGCCCTTCCTGATCAAGGACCTGGACGACTATGTCGGCCTGCCCACCTTCAGCGGTTCGCGGGCCATGCTGCGCAACCCGCCGGCCAAGACTCAGGACGGCTATGTCGACTGTTTCGACAAGGCCGGACTGATCGTCATCGGCAAGTCGTCGACGCCGGAATACGGCTTCCTGCCGACCACCGAGCCGGAGGGCTTCCCGCCGACCCGCAATCCCTGGAACCCCGCCCATTCCAGCGGTGGGTCCTCCGGCGGCGCGGCGGCGGCGACGGCGGCCGGCGTCATTCCGTTCGCCCACGCCAGCGACGGCGGCGGCTCGATCCGCATTCCAGCCTCCAATTGCGGGCTGTTTGGCCTCAAGCCTTCGCGAGGTCGGATGGTTCTGGGTCGTCCCGCCCAGCGCGGCGTCGACCTGTCGGTCTATCACTGTGTCAGCCACAGCGTCCGCGACAGCGCCACCCTGCTGGCGGCCACCGAGCGACACGGCGCCGAGGCGATCCTGCCCCCGGTCGGCCTTATCTCAAGCCCCGACAAGCGGCGGCTGCGGGTCGGCCTGGTGGTGGAGACCATGCTCGGCGCCCCGCCGCATCCGGAGGTGCGCGCCGCAACAGAAAACGCCGCCAAGCTGATGGAATCGTTGGGCCACACCGTCGAGCCGACGAAATGGCCAGTGGACGGCGCCGCCTATGCCCAGGACTTTCTCGCATTGTGGGCCAGCGGCGCGGCCGAGCTGGTCGACGCGGTCGGCAAGGCGATCGGCCGCCAGCCGGACGATACCTTACTGGAGCCCTTCACCCTGGCGATGGCCGAGTTGGTCAAGTCGATGCCGCCGGGCGGGCTGCAAAAGGCCGTGGCCGACCTGAACGCGGCGGGCCAGGCCTATGACCGCTGGTTCGAGCATTATGACGTGATCATCTCGCCCGTCCTGGGCCTGCCGCCGGCGCCGCTGGGCTGGGTGTCGGGGACGGTGGACATCCCTTCCCTGACCGAGCGGCTCAACGCCTATGTGGGCTATACCACGCTGCACAACGTGGCCGGGGCGGCGTCGATGAGCGTGCCGCTGCACTGGACGGCGGACGGTCTGCCGGTGGGGGTGCAGTTCGCCGGGCGGGTTGGGGCCGAGAAGACGCTGCTCCAGCTGGCCTATGAACTGGAGGCGGCGCAGCCGTGGGCGTGGCGCAAGCCGCCGGTCAGCGCCTAAAAGCCTCCCCCTGTGGGGGAGGTGTCGGCGAAGCCGACGGAGGGGGGAGTGATACGGTCTCGACCGCACGCTGGGTCGTCTAGCCTAAAACTCCCCCCACCGATCGCTGCGCGATCGCCTCCCCCACGGGGGGAGGCTTGCGCCCTACCCCTCGACAAACACCTTCTTCAGCTCGTTCTTCATGATCTTGCCGTTGGCGTTGCGCGGCAGGGTTTCGGGCCAGAAAACCACCTTCACCGGCACCTTGAAGGCGGCCAGGCGGTCGGCGACGAAGGCGCGCAGCTCGGCCTCGGTGGCCTCGGCTCCGGGCTTCAGGGTCACGACGGCGGCCGGCTCTTCGCCCAGGGTCTTGTGCGGGATACCCACCAGCGCCGCATCCATGATCGCCGGATGCTCATACAGCAGGTTCTCGACCTCGATGCAGTAGATGTTCTCGCCGCCCCGGATCAGCATGTCCTTGGCCCGGTCGATGATGTAGCAGAAGCCCTCCTCGTCCAGCCGCGCCAGGTCGCCGGTGCGCACCCAGCCGTCGATGAAGGTCTGGGCGGTGGCCTCGGGCTTGTTCCAGTAGCCCTTCACCACCTGCGGCCCCTTGCACCACAGCTCGCCGACCTCGCCGATCGGCAGCTCCGTATAGGGCGCTTCCAGGGTCATGATCTTCAGATCGGTGACCGGCACGGCCGGGCCGCAGCTGTCGGGACGGTTCTCGTAGTCCTCGCCGGAATTGCTGGTGGCGGTGGCCGAGGTCTCGGTCATGCCCCAGCCGTTGCCGGGCGAGCTCTTGGGCCAGATCTCCTTGATCTTGCGCACCAGTTCGGGGGCCGAGGGCGCGCCGCCATAGGCCACGGTCTCCAGCGATGACAGGTCGTAGTCGCCGCGCGCCGGGTGCTCGATGATCTGCCAGGCGATGGTCGGCACGCCGCCCATCTGGGTCAGTTTCTCGTCCTGGATCAGCTTCATGGCCTTTTCCGGATCCCACTTGCGGATCATGGCCAGCTTGGCCCCGGCGAACAGCGACGGGTTCATCACCGCGAAACAGCCGGTGGCGTGGAAGAACGGCACCGAGATCAGCGAGCCCTTCTGCGGCAGGTCGGGATCGGGCTGGGGCGGAACCTCGCCGCGCCGCAGGAAGCTACGGGCGCTGGCGGCGGCCGAGGCGAAGATGTTGCTGTTGACCGCCCGGTGGGTGGCCAGGGCCCCCTTGGGTTTGCCCGTCGTGCCCGAGGTGTAGAAGATCGTCGCATCGTCTTCCGGGAGCAGCTCGACGGTCGAAAGCGGCAGCTCGTCCAGCTTGATCCAGTCGTTGGGGCAGCCGATCACCTTCTCCATCCGCTTGACGTAGGGGTGGGCGATCTCCTCCTTGGAGCGGCTGACATAGACCAGCTTCAGGTCGGGGCAGTTGTCGAAATGCTCATGGAGGCGTTCGAAGCGTTCGACATCCATCACCGCCACCGAGGCGCCGCTGTCGATCAGGCCGTATTCCAGCTCCTGACCGGTCCACCAGGCGTTCAGCGGGGTCATGATCGCGCCGATCGACAGGCCGGCATAGAAGGCCACCGGCCATTCGGGCAGGTTGCGCATGATCAGGGCGACCCGGTCACCCTTCTTGACACCCGAGGCTTCCAGCTCGGCGGCGAACACCGTCACGGCGCGGTAGAAGGCCTCGAAACTGACCCGCTCGTCCTCGTGGACCAGATAGATCTTGTCGCCGTGCGTGCGCCCCACCAGCAAGGTGTCGCGCAGGGACGGCGGGCAGTTCTTCCAGGTCCGGGTCTTGACGCCCCGGATCTCGACCTCCTCCATCTCGCCGGGCGAACCGGGCGCGGTGATCATGGCGTAGGCCTGCTGAACCGACATGGCGGGCCAGGGAATGGAAGCGGGGGCCTGGGTGGGCGTGGGCGCGGCTGTGGGGGCGGACGCGGCCTGGGTCATCGTTACTCTCCCGGTGTGTGGTCGCGCTTCGCTGGACGAGCACGTTCGGCCTGAGAAAGCACAGGCTGGGGCGGGATGCAAACACCTGTTCGAACGTAAGGGAACAATGATCAGTTAGAGCGCTGACGAAGCGGGTGACCGAAGGGAAGTTTCCGGCTTCGACGCCCTATGACGGGGACACACGCATGCGTGTGTCCCCAATCGCGCGACTTGCCCCCTTCCAGCGATCGCCCTAACTCAGGTCAACCCACCTGGAGTCGTCGCATGCGTCCGTGGATCTCAAGCCTCGCGGTCGTCGTCGGCCTGGCCCTGGCGGTTCCCAGCGTCGCCGCGCCGCCGCCCGTGACCGTGCCCATCGCCGCGGCGCCAGACACGGCGCTGGCGGCGCGGCTCGACAAGGTGGTCGACCAGGCCATCGCCGAGCACCGCCTGGTCGGCGCGGTCGTGCTGGTGGCCCGGGACGGCAAGCTCGTTTATCGCCGGGCGGCGGGCCTGGCCGATCGCGAGGCCCACCGGCCGATGACCGAGGACGCGATCTTTCGCTTCTCGTCGGTGACCAAGCCCTTCGTCACCACCGCCGCCCTGAAGCTGGTCGAGGACGGCGTGATCGGCCTGGACGATCCTGTCACCCGCTGGCTGCCGGACTTCCGGCCGAAACTGGCCGACGGGACCACGCCGGTCATCACCGTGCGGCAACTGCTGACCCACACCGCCGGCCTGACCTATGGCCTCTCCGAAGGCCCTGCCCATCCCTACCACCAGCTGGGCGTGTCGGACGGCATCGACCTGTCGGGCATCACCCTGGACGAAAACCTGCGTCGCCTGGCCCAGGCGCCCCTCGCCTACCCGCCCGGCGCGGCCTGGCGCTATTCCCTGGGCGTCGACGTGATCGGCGCGGTGCTGGAAAAGGCGACCGGCAAACCCCTGCCCCAGGTGGTGGCCGAAACGGTGACCGGGCCGCTGGGCCTGGCCGACACCGGCTTCGTCGCCAAGACCCCCGCCCGCCTGACGGCCGCCTATCTGAACGCCCAGCCTGAGCCGTCGCGCATGACCGACAACGAGGACGTGGGAAACCTCCGCTTCGCCCCCAGCCGCGCGCTGGACCCGACCGCCTTCCCATCCGGCGGCGCGGGCATGGTCGGCACGGCGGACGACGTGCTGGCGCTCCTGGAAACCCTCCGCGCGGGCGGCGGGCCCATCCTCAAGCCCGCCACGGTCGCGGAAATGATGAAGGACCAGGTCGGCGCCCAGGCTCGCACCCAGGGACCCGGTTGGGGCTTCGGTTATGGATGGGCGGTGCTGGATGATCCCGCGGCGGGCAAGACGCCCCAAGCCGCCGGCACGCTGGCCTGGGGCGGGGTCTACGGCCACAACTGGTTCGTCGATCCCACCAACAGGCTGACCGTGGTGATCATGACCAACACCACGTTCGAGGGCATGAACGGGTCGGTCACCCGGGAAATCCGCGACGCCGTCTACGGGCGCTGAGGTCGCGCCGGGTTGAACCGGTCCGCCGCGACGACCGTTTCTTCCTGACGCAGCCGCCCCACGCGGCGTCACGGAAGATGGTTTCCATGACCAAACGACCCGACCACGCCATGCCCGACGATGTCACCGAAGCCTTGCGCGCCGCCGGCGTGCGCGAGCGCTACGACTACCGACCCCAGTACCAGCGCAACGACTATGTCGGCTGGATCATCCGCACCAAGACACACGACACGCGGCGCAGGCGCATCGAGCAGATGGTCGCCGAGCTACGCCAGGGCGGCGTCTATATGGGCATGAAACACACGCCCAGCGCCCGCGAGGACCACGCCCTGCGTTCGGCCTCGGCCTGATCGCGCACCCCTTCGAGCCTGGCCGAACACGGTTCGGCGCTGACCTATTTTCACCCCATAGACGTCCCTTCCCCGCCCCAAAGTCGCGTCAGCGTAACGGGGCGTCGGGGGACGTAACGAGAATGGGAAACTGAATGCGCTCAATTCCGACCTTCGGCGCCGCCGCCTTCGCGCTCGCCCTCGCCGCCCCCGCCCTGGCCCAGACCACGGCGCCGGCCGCTCCGGCTCAAGATCCGGCCGCCGCCGCGGCTCCAGCGACAGCCGCCGCCGCGCCGGTCACCGCCGGCCAGCCGGTCAAGGACAATTCCGGCGCGGTGATCGGCTCGATCGCCGAGGTCAAGCCGGACGCCACCGGCAAGACGATGGCCACCATCAAGATGGACGACAAGACCTTCGCCGTGGACGTCGCCATGCTGGCCGTCCGCGACGGCGCCACCCTGATCAACGCCAGCAAGGCCGAGATCGAGGGCATGCTGGGCGGCGCGAAGAAGTAAGTCGGCGCGCGGATGGGGACACACGCATGCGTGTGTCCCCAAGCCGTTAGATCACCCCACCGCCGCGAGACGCGCCAAGGCGGCTTCCAGCTTGGCCTTGGCGGCTTCAGCCTCGGCCAGGCGCTCGCGGTTTTCCTCGACCACCTCTTCCTTGGCGCGCGCCAGGAAGTCGGGGTTGTTCAGCTTCTTGGCCGTCTTTTCGATCTCGCCGACATGGCCGGCGATCTCCTTGGCCAGGCGCGCCTTCTCGGCCGTCAGGTCGATGAACTCGGCGATGGCCAGGGCGCCGGTCGCCTCGCCCAGCACGAACGGCACCGCGCCGGTGGGGGCCGCATCGGCCTCGCGGGCGCTGTCCAGGCGGGCCAGGGTCAGCAGCAGGTCGCGGTGACGGGCCAGCCGGGCCTTGGTCTCGGCGTTGGCGCCGATCACCGTCAGCGGCGGCTTGGCGCCGGGCGGGACGTTCATTTCCGCGCGCACGGAGCGGATCTCGCCCACCGTCTCGACCAGCCAGCCGATCTCGGCCTCGGCGTCGGCGTCGATCCAGCTCTCGGGCAGCTCCGGCCACTTCTCGACGATCAGCATGCCGTCGCGCGGCGCGCCGAACTCGGCGGTCTTGTCCCACAGCTCCTCGGTGATGAACGGCATGACCGGGTGCAGGAGCTTCAGGATCACGTCCAGCGCCCAGGCGGCGGTGGCGCGGGTCTCGGCCTTGGCCTCGGCGTCGTCGCCGTTGAGGATCGGCTTGGACAGCTCCAGGTACCAGTCGCAGAACACGTTCCAGATGAAGCGGTAGAGCGCGGTGGCGGCGGCGTCGAACGACGGGGCCTCCAGGGCGCGCGTCACTTCGGCGGCGGTCTTGACCGTCTCGCCGCGGATCCACTTGTTGATCGGCTGCTGCACGGTCGACGGGTCGAAGCCCTCGACGCGGACGCACTCGTTCATCTGGGCGAAGCGCGAGGCGTTCCACAGCTTGGTGCCGAAATTACGATAGCCTTCAATGCGTTGCTTCGACAGCTTGATGTCGCGGGCCTGGCCCGACATCGCCGTCATCGTGAAGCGCACCGCGTCGCAGCCCAGCTCGTCGATCAGGACCAGCGGGTCCATCACATTGCCCTTGGACTTGCTCATCTTCGCGCCCTTCTCGTCACGGACGAGGGCGTTGATGAACACCTGCTTGAACGGCACTTCACCCATGAAGTGGAGGCCCATCATCATCATCCGGGCGACCCAGAAGAAGATGATGTCGAAGCCGGTGACCAGGGTGTTGGTCGGGTAGAATTGGGCCAGGTCCGAGGTCTTCTCCGGCCAGCCCAGGGTCGAGAACGGCCACAGGGCCGAGGAGAACCAGGTGTCGAGGACGTCTTCGTCGCGATAGATCGGAATGCGCCGTTCAGCCGGATCCATATTGGCTTTGAAGATGAACTGCTCGGCTGCTTGGTAGTTTTCGACGACGACGACGTCCAAGCCCAGTCGCTGCCTGGCGTCGGCAATCGCCTCATCTTCCGTCTCAGCAACGAAAATTTCCGGCTGAGCTGGTATCGAGATGACACCCTTTTCGTCGCGCGTGCCGTACGCAAACCAAGCCGGGATCCGGTGGCCCCACCAGAGCTGGCGCGAGACGCACCAGGGCTCGATGTTGCGCAGCCACTCGAAGTAGGTCTTTTCCCAGTTCTTCGGCTCGAAGACGGTGTCGCCGTTCTCGACGGCCTTCAGGGCCGGCTGGGCCAGAGTCTTGGCGTCGACGTACCATTGGTCGGTCAGGTAAGGCTCGATGACCACGCCGGAACGGTCGCCGTGCGGGACCATGTGCTTGGTCTTCTCGATCTCGCGCAGCCAACCGTCTTCCTCGGCCTTGGCGACGATCGCCTTGCGGGCCACGAAGCGGTCAAGGCCGCGATAGGCCTCGGGCACATCGTCGTTCAGCTTGGCGTCGGGCGTCAGGATGTTGATCGAAGCCAGCCCATGGCGCTTGCCGACCTGGAAGTCGTTGAAGTCGTGGGCCGGCGTGATCTTGACCGCGCCCGAGCCCTTGGTCGGGTCGGCATAGTCGTCGGCGACGATCGGGATGCGGCGGCCGACGATCGGCAGGATGACGTCCTTGCCGACTAGGTCCTTGTAGCGTTCGTCCGACGGATGGACGGCCACGGCGGTGTCGCCCAGCATCGTCTCCGGACGCGTGGTGGCCACGACGATGAAGTCGCGGGTCTCGAACTCGACAGCCTTGCCGTCCTCGTCGAAGGCGATCGGGTGCTGGTACTCCACGCTATCCGCCAGCTTGTAGGCGAAGTGCCAGTAGAAGCCGTCGACCTCCTTCTGCTCGACCTCGAGGTCGGAGATGGCGGTCTGGAACTGGGGATCCCAGTTGACCAAGCGCTTGTCGCGATAGAGCAGCTTGTCCTTGTAGAGCTGGACGAACACCTTGCGGACGGCGGCCGACAGGCCCTCGTCCAGGGTGAAGCGCTCGCGCGACCAGTCGCAGCTGGCGCCCAGGCGACGCAGCTGTTCGGTGATCACGCCGCCGCTCTCGGCCTTCCATTCCCAGATCTTCTCGACAAAGGCCTCGCGGCCCATGTCGCGGCGGCCGATATTGCCGGCGGCGGCCAACTGGCGCTCGACGACCATCTGGGTGGCGATGCCCGCATGGTCGGTGCCCGGCAGCCACAGGGTCGACTTGCCGCGCATGCGGTGGAAGCGCGTCAGCACGTCCTGCAGCGTGTTGTTCAGCGCGTGACCGATGTGCAGGCTGCCCGTGACGTTGGGCGGCGGGATGACGATCGTGAACGACTCGGCGCCGGGCGCTTCGCTGGGCTTGAAGGCCCCGGAGGCCTCCCAGGCGGCGTACAGGCGGGGCTCGGCGGATTTGGGATCGAAGGACTTTTCAAGCATGGCGCTGCGGGTATGCCATCTGCGGCCGCCCGGCGAAACCGTGGGCCTTGGTTCAACTAGGATTTTTAGGACGGAAAAAGGCGGCCGCCGGAGCGACCGCCTTCGAATTTTCCGCCCGTGGTCCGCCGTGAAGGCGGGGTCGGCCGTGGATCAGCCGCGACCGCGGGCGATGCGGTGTACTTCTTCCTCGACCTTGGCCTCGACGATGCGCGGCAGGTTCTGGTCCAGCCATTCCTTGAGCAGCGGGCGCAGCAGTTCGCGCACGACGTCTTCCAGGGTGCGGCCGTCCTTGGGCATCAGCAGGGCGTTGCTCAGGCTGCCGAAGGCGGTGGCGGCCAGATTGGCGGCGTGGTCGCCCACCAGGTTCTCGACCTGCTCGTCGCGCGAGAACGACGGCGTGGAGACCGGTTCCGGCGGCGGCGGCGGCGGCGCGGGTTCCGGCTCGGGTTCCGGCGAATAGACGTCGATGTCGCCCATCGACTCGACCGGCGTTGGCGGCTCGATCGGATCGGTCAGCTCCAGGACGTCGTCCTCGGCCGGGGGCTCCTCGGCCACCGGTTCCGGCTCGGGAGCCGGAGCGGCCTCCGCCGGCGCGTCATCTTCGGAGATGATGCGTCGGATGGAGGCGAGGATCTCCTCCATCGTCGGTTCTTGGGAGGTCTGGTCGGACATGTGCGGGCCGTCTCGAAGGGGTACGAATCCTGGAACGCCCTGACGGGCGCATATCCCGATGGTGCAGACTTGCGCGGCTTAAGCAAGCTCAAGCATCGCCGCCGCGCCAATTCGCCCTATTTGGCGGCCCCTGGCGCGACGGGCGCGGACCCGCCTTTGACGGCCGTGGACGGGGCGCCCAGCTTGTCGACCACCTGCACCACCGGCTCCCACGGCACCCAGCCGAAGGCGTGGTTGACCTTGTCGTACGACTTGACCGGGTCATAGCGTTCGACGTCCGGCGCCAGGTTGGCGACGTTCAGCACGCCCATGGCCTGCAGGACGCTGGCGCTGGCCACGTATTCGTCGCGGCGGGCCACGACCAGGGCCACCTCGGCATTGGCCAGTTCCAGCTGGGCGTTCAGCACGTCCAGGGTGGTGCGCAGGCCGACCTGCTGCTCCTGGCGCACGCCCTCGAAGGCGATCTTGGTGGCGCGGACCTGCTCTTCGTTGGAGACCAGGTTGGCGCGCGAGGCCAGCAGGTTGTTCCAGGCGGTGGAGATCTGCTGCAGGGCCGAGCGCTTGGCGCCCTCGACCGCGATGCGGGCGGCGTTCTCGCGTTCCTTGGCGGCGCGCACCTGCGAGCCGGTCAGGCCGCCGGTGAACAGCGGCACCGAGGCGGTGAGCGAGCCGCTCAGCGCGCGGTCGTAGTCGCCGTACTGCCGGCCGGCGCTGTTGATCTCGCTGGCGTCCCAGCCCAGACCCGCGCGGGCCGAGACGACGGGACGGTAGGTGGCCTTGGCCGAGGCGACGCGGGCGGCGGCGGCCTGCTCGGCGTAGCGGGCGGCCTGGATCTGCGGGTTGTTCTGGTCGACCAGGTCGAAGGCCTGCTCGACGCTGGTGGGCAGCAGGGCCGCCAGCGACGGTTCGGGGGCCAGGTCGGTGGGGTTCTGGCCGACCACGGCGGCATAGGCCGCGCGGCTGGCGGCCAGGACGGCCTGGGCCGAGGATTGGCTGGCGCGGGCCGAGGCCAGGCGGGCTTCGGACTGGGCCACGTCGGTGCGGGTGATCTCGCCGACCTCGAAGCGGGCGTTGGATTCTTCCAGCTGGCGGCTCAGGACGGTGACGTTTTCCTGGGCGATGCGCAGGCGTTCCTGGTCGCGGCGGACGTCGACATAGCTCTGGATGACATTGCCCAGCACCGACTGCTCGACGCTGCGCAGGTCCTCGCGGCCGGCCATCACGTCGGCCTGGGCGGCGGTCAGGTTGGCGGAGGCCTTGCCGCCCGTGTAGAGCGTCTGGCCCACGCTGATCGACGCGCCGCTGCCGGCGGAGTCGGCGTGGTCGCGGTTGGGCACCTGGACGATCTGGTTGTTGACCACCTTGGCCGTGGTGCCGGGGTCGGCCAGTTCGGTGTGGGTGCCGCTGATGCTGGCCGAGCCGCTGACGGTGGGGCGGAACGCCGTCTTGGCCTGGACCACGCCCTCGTCGGTCACGCGCTGGTTGGCGCGCTGGGCCTGAAGCGTGGGGTTGGTCTGGTAGGCCAGGGTCAGGGCGTCGGTCAGGGTCTCGGCGCAAGCCGTCGAAAGGGGGGCGACCGAAGCCATCCCCACCATCAGGCCCATGCTGCAAGCGGCGGCCAACAAAGCGGCGCGACGGCTATTCGACATCAAGTTCATTCCCCACGAAACCTTGCCAGAGCAACTTTGGTCAATTGGCGCGAAGTCCGCGCTCTGTATGATCGGCTGTAAGGCGAGAGACCATAGGCCGCTAGTTAAGCTTTTTTCACGCAGACGTTGCGTCTCTGTTTCTGGACCGAACGCGTCAGAAGGCAAAGCCCGGTTCGACGGCGAAGCCGGCCAAAAGCGGCGGGGTGGCGTCGAAGACGGCGCGACGGCCCACGCCGTCCTCGGCATGGATATAGATCACGGCCTGGCCGACCGGCCCGACTCGCTCGACCACGCCCAGGCGTCCGCCCACGGCCAGGGCCTTGGCCCAGCTGGCCGGCGCGCGCGGCACGGCGCCTTCGCAGATGATCACGTCATAGCCCGAGCCTGGGACCACTGTCAGATCGTCGCCGTCCAGGCGGGTGACTTGCAGGCCCATCTTCTCCAGCACCGCGGCCGCATAGGGGGCGGCGATGGCCAGGGCCTTGTCGCCCTCGCGCGGCCGCAGGTACTGCAGCAGCTTGCCCAGCTCGCGCGGGCGCAGCAGCCAACGGCCGGGGGCGTATTCGACGTCGGCGTCGGCATAGGCCAGATAGCCCTTGCCGGCGGGCACATGGGCCTCGCGCGGCACGACGCGCAGGGCGTCCTGCAGGGGCAGGTCGGTGACGTCGGCCGTGCGGATCTGGCTTTCGACCATGTTCAGGCGCGCGGCGGCGAAATCGGAGCTCATGGATTCCCTCGAAGGGCTGGATTGTCCGCCCGCTTATAGGTCCGCCGCTCCCGTCTAGGCAATCGAGGCTTTTGCCGACCGTCCATCAACCGCCCCGTAACCTCCCGACCGCGACATTCGGCCCGCCTGCCCGTCCCGGCTCGCGCGTGCTAGAGGCGATGCGGGGCGTTTGATTCAAGTGAGCGCGTACATGCTCTTTTTCCGCCGCAAGGCCTGGCTTCCGACGCTGGCCGGCCTGGTCTGCTTCACCTTCGCGCCCGCCGCCCACGCCCTGTCGCTGGACGACGCCGTCCTGGCCGAGCTCAACTATGCCCGCGGCCATCCGGCCGAATATGCCCGCGAGCTTAGGCGCGATCCGGACGCCGACGCCTCCGGCGACCGGGCCGCCTTGGAAGAGGCCATCGACTTCCTGGAACGTCAGCAGCCCCTGGCGCCGCTGGAAGGCGACCGGCGCATCGCCGCGGCGGCCCGCGAACACAGCCGCGCCCAGGCCGCCAGCGGCGCGGTCGGCCACGGCCTCGCCGGCGGCCTGGGTCGCAGATTGCAGCAAAACGGCGTCTGGGCGGGGCTTTCGGCCGAGAACATCAGCTACGGCAACGACACCGCCACGGGCGTCGTTCGCCAGTTGATCATCGACAGCGGGGTGCCCAGCCGAGGCCATCGCCGGAACATCTTCAGCCGCGGCTACCAACTGGCCGGCGTCGCCTGTGGGCCTCATCCGACCTATGACGTCGTGTGCGTAATCGATTTCGCGGGGGCGTTGGCGGCGCGGTAACTCTCAAAATCCGCTCATCCCGGCGAATGCCGGGACCCAGAGGGAATGGCTTTGAGGCTGACGCCATAAGCTCTGAGTTCATCCAGTCATCCACACCGCTATGGGATCTGGGTCCCGGCATTCGCCGGGATGAGCGGATCAAAAAGTAAGCCCTAAACCCTCACCACCGCCGAAACCCGGCCACCCGCTTCGCGAAGGCGTCGGCGTCCTCGTGGCCCTGCCAGTCGGTGATCGCCGGGGCCAAGGACGCCGCTTCCAGCAGTTGCCGCTGGGCGTCCTTGTAGCGGACGGTGCGGGCGTAGCGGGCGGTGTCGAGAATCAGCGCTCGCAACAGCAGGGTGGCGGCCAGGGGGTGGCGGCCCTCGATGGCCCGGGCGGCCGGCTCCAGCAGTTCGGGGCGGTCGCCATCCAGGTCGGCCGAGCGGCGCAGCACCAGCCGCGCGGCGCGATCCCAGGCTGGCCACTCGATCAGGAAGTCGAGCGCCGCATGCAGGTCGTGGAAGTCCTCGGCGTGGGCCAGGGCGCGGTCCTCGGCCTCGACGTCGTCGAAATCGGCCAGGCGCTTGAGATGGTCGCGCAGGCGATCCACCGACAGGCCGCGCTCGAAGGCGGCCCAGCGCATGTCCTGGGCCAGGTCCTTCTGGCCTCGCGCCTCCAGCACCTCGATATAGGCGTCCTCCCACTCCAAGGCCCCGGGGCCCGGAAGCGTCGGGCGGCCCAGCACCGCCCCGACCAGTTGGGCGAACGAGCCGGGGGTGGCGCGGTCCAGGGCCTTCACGGCCTCGTCGAACCGGCCGGCCCCGGTCAGCCGCCGGGCGATCTGGGCGGCGATCGGCGGCAGCACGGCCTGGGAGTCAGTGAACTGGGCGACATAGCCGTCGACGTCGCCCTGGGCGTCGGCCAGCACCTGGACGGCGGCCTTCAGCGCCCCGCTAACCCGCTTCTGCGAGGCCATGGTCGTCTCGATCACCGCCCGCAGGTTCGTCACGCCCTCCGCGCCCAGGGCCGGCAAGGCGTTCTTCAGCGCGCGCGGCCCCATTCCGGCACGGCCGTGCATCAGCAGGTCGAGCAGTTGATTGGCCAGGGCGCGCGGGTCGGGCAAGGCCGTGGCGGCGATCGTCGCCACGTCGTCGATCGCCGCGTCGAACACCGCGTCGATCTCGCCCTTGGCGTCGGCCGTGCGGTGGAACACGCCCTCGGCCGTGCCGAGGAACCGCAGCATCATCGGCAAGGCCAGGGTCGCGTCGAGTTCGGCCAACCGTCCGGCGATCAGGGCGCGCTGCATGTCCAGCTCGCGGACGAACTCCTTATGCTTGCGCCAGTGGATGCGGGCGCGGCTGTCGGCGATGGCGTCGATGCGCTTGGCCAGTTCGGCGGCCAGGTCCTCGGAACCGACCTCCCCCGCCAGCTCCAGGCGAAGCCGGCGCTTGATCTGGGCGTGGCCCTCGGCGACGTCGATCAGCAGGTCGGCCAGCCGCTCGGCGCCCAGCGCGGCCAGGTTGGCCGTCGTCAGGGTCTTCCTTGAGCCCGTACGCTTCACCGTCGCCAGCGGAGTTCTCCGTCCCAGTTCGTTCCGGCCGCGGAGCGAGTCGCCACGCCTGCGCGGCCTCCTTTAGCACGACCATCCGGACGACGGTCGAAGCCCTCGAAACGGACGCCCTGCGTCGTCTCGGCAACAGGTGACAAACGCCTGTCGTTTCAACGGGCTCCGCGTGGAACACGAGGTCATCGGCCGTGTTGAGTCCCCGTCAGAGGATTCGTTAACATGGCCAAGGCTTGGGTGAGATCGGGATCGGCGGCCATCGCCTTGGCCGCCCTGGCCTTCGCCGCGCCCGTCCTGGCCCAGACCTGCCGCGCCCAGGCTCCCGCCGCCGGTCAGACGATCAGCGGGCCGGTTCTGCACGTCATCGACGGTCGAACGCTTTGTATCGCGCGAGGGCCGACGCCCGATCAGTGGATCCCGGTGCGGATCTCGTCCGCCGTGGCCACCCTGCCCGTCGATCGCGAGCGCCTGATGGCGGCGGCCTTCGCCCAATCCCTGGAGTGCCGGATTACGGGCGGCGGCGCGGTGAAGCTGGCGACCTGCACGGTGGCCGGCCGTCCGCTGGACGCCCTGCTGGCGGAACCCGCGACGATCACCCAGGCCAAGGCCTGGCGGTAGCCTCTACCCATCACCCGCTCATCCCGGCGAATGCCGGGACTCAGAGGGAATGGCTTTGAGGCTAACGCCATAAGCTCTGAGTTCATCCAGTCATCCACACCGCTATGGGATCTGGGTCCCGGCATTCGCCGGGATGAGCGGAGATGCGATTAAGCCGACCGCTTCAGCGGCGCGGCCGGGCAATGGGTGTCGAGGAATTCCTGGTGGCTGGGCAGGGTGGCCACGAAGTCGGCCAGCATGGGGGCGGACTTGTCCATCAGGTTCATGATCACGCTCAGCGGAACGCGGTCGACCAGCTGCTGATAGCGCTGGGGTCGGATGCCCATGCCCTCCATCACCGACTGCCAGCTGGCGGCGCGGAACATGTCGTCGACCCCGTCGCGCAGCACGGCGGCGGATTTGAAGAGTTCGATCCGTTCCTTGAGGCTGTCGGGGATCTTGACCTGCTGGTACTCGCGCCAGAACGGCGTGTCGTCGCGCTGGGTGGTGGCGTAGTGCAGCACCACGAAGTCGCGGATTTCCTCGTAGTCGACCGTCATGCGACGGTTGTATTCGGCCGCCAGGGTGGGGTCGGCGTCCATGTCGGGGAAGAACCGCAGCAGATAGTCCATGCCCTTGTAGATCAGGTGCAGGGCCGTCGATTCCAGCGGCTCGATGAAGCCGCCGGCCAGGCCGATGGCCACGCAGTTCTTGACCCACAGCCGCTCGCGCATGCCGGTCTTGAAGTGCACCACCCAGGGATCGCGCAGCACTTCGCCCTCGGTCTGGCGCATCAAGGTGGCGGTGGCCTCGTCATCGCTGATGTAGCGGCTGCAGAACACATAGCCGTTGCCGGCGCGGTGCTGCAGCGGGATGCGCCAGCGCCAGCCGAAGTCCTGAGCCTGGGCCAGGGTGTAGGGGTGGGGCGGATTGATGTTGAGGGTCTGGGTGGCCACGGCGCGGTCGCACAGCAGCACGTCGGACCAGTCGCGGAACGGCTCGTTCAAGGTCTTGCCGACCAACAGCGACCGGAAGCCCGAGCAGTCGATGAAGAAGTCGCCGGCCACCTCGCGTCCGTCCTTGAGGATCACTTTCTCGATGCCGCCATCGGCGCGCGTGGCCACGTCGGTGACGATGCCCTCGGTGCGCTTGACGCCCCGGGCCTCGGCGAACTTGCGCAGATAGATCGCCACCAGCCGCGCATCGATGTGCAGGGCGTAGTTGGCGTTGGCGATCATGGTCTTCTGAGCCGCGCCCGGCAGCATGAACTTGCCGGTGTCGGCCATCACCGTGGCCGGGGCGAAGTCCTGCAGGCTGGACGGATGGCCATTCTGCTTGGCGCGCAGCCAGCACTGGTAGAACTCGTTGACCTCCAGCGGTCCGCCGATCTGGCCGAACGGGTGGTAATAGGTCTCGTCCTTCTTGCGCCAGTTCTCGAAGCGGATGGCCAGCTTGAAGGCGGCCTGGGTTTCCTGAATGAATTCCTGCTCGTTGATGCCCAAGGTGCGGATCAACTGGAGGAATGGCGGGATGGTGGATTCCCCCACGCCAATCGTGCCGATCTCCTCGGACTCGACCAGCTCGACCTCCGTGGGGCCGTCCTTGAAGTAGTGGCTGAGCATGGCGGCGCAGATCCAGCCGGCCGAGCCGCCGCCGACGATGACGATCTTGTTGAGGTGGGCCATCTGACTGTTCCTACTCGGCCGCGACCGGCTGGGGTCGGGCGTACTGTTCGATGAATTCGCCGTGGGTGCGGGTGGCCGCCACCGTGTCGGCCACGGCCTGGCGCATCTCGGCCAGGGCGTCGGAGAGCTGGGCGGCGTCGAAGCCGTCGACGCTGACGTCGTAGGTCTGGGGCAGCATCTCGAAGCCCGTATAGATCGCCAGCCAGCTGGGCTGAGAGAACATCTCCCAGCGATAGCGGACGAAGTGACCCTGGGCGCGCCACAGGTCCATCTTCTTCTGGAGGGTCTCGGGAACCGACATCTCGCGGCAGTGCTTCCAGAAGCCCGTCGGATCATCGGCGCGCTGGTTCAGCTTGTAGTGCAGGATGATGAAGTCGCGCACGCGCTCCATCTCCAGCCGCGACATCTCGTTGAACTCATCGATGACCAGCGGGTCGAAGTCGCGGTTGGGGAACAGCTGCTTGATCTTCTCGATGCCCGTCTCGATCAGGGCGATGCTGGTGCTTTCCAGCGGCTCCAGGAAGCCCGAGGCCAGGCCCAGGGCGATGCAGTTCTTGTTCCAGGCCTTCAGGCGGCGGCCGGGATGGAAACCGATCTTGCGCGGTTCGTGCAGCAGGCGCTCATCGAGCGAGTCCACCAGCACCTTGCGGGCGTCCTCGTCGGAGGTGTGGCGACTGGAATAGACATAGCCGTTGCCCCAGCGGTGCTGCAGTGGGATCCGCCACTGCCAGCCGGCCGGACGGGCGGTGACGTCGGTATAGGGCGGCGGGGCGCCCTTCCCTTCGCTCTGGACGGCAAAGGCGCTGTCGCACAGCAGCCATTGGCTCCAGTCCTCGTAGCCGGTGTGCAGGGCCTCCTCGATCAAGAGACCCCGGAAGCCCGAGCAGTCGATGAACAGGTCCCCCGCCACGGTCGCGCCGCTGTCCAGCGTGACGGACTCGATGAAGCCGTCCTCGCCGCGCAGGTTGGTCTTGACGATCTTGGCGTCGATGCGCTTGACGCCCGCCTGCTCGGCGACCTGGCGCATCAGCTTGGCGAACAGGCTGGCGTCGAAATGCAGGGCCCAGTCGAACATCGACAGCGACGACGGCGGATTGCGCGACGGCGTGGTGAACTTGCCGCCGGCCGCCAGGGCCGCGCCCAGCGAATAGTCGCCGATCGGCACGTCCTCGCCTTGGCCGCGCAGACGCATCCAGTAGTGATGGAACGACACGCCCTTCAAGTCCTGGCCGTACAGGCCGAACGGATGGATGAAGGTCGAGCCGGGCCGCAGCCAGTCGTTGAAGCGGATGCCCAGCTTGCACGTGCCGCCGGTGGCGCGCAGCACGTCGACGTCCGACAGGCCCATGGATTGATAGAAGCGGCGAATGGTCGGGATCGTCGCCTCGCCCACGCCGATCGTGCCGATCTCGGACGACTCGATCAGGGTGATGTTGATCGGCGCGGCGCCGAAATGCGTCTTGAGGCTGGCGGCCGCCATCCAGCCCGCCGTGCCGCCGCCAACGATGACGATGTCGCGGATTCGCTGGTCTTGCATGCCTGCTCCCCTACTGGTCTCGAGAAGCTCTGACGGCTTCTGGACGCGGGCGTCCAGCGCCCGTCTTGGTCTTCATGCTAACCGCCCCGCCGGAAAAAAGAAGCCGCTGTGACAGGGGGTCACAGCGGCCCGCAGGGAGGAGATAAAGCGTTTCCTGGAGCGAACCGAATATGGCTTCACCAGGAGCGCGGGGTTCCGGAGCATGACGGCTTCAGGACGAAACCGTCATGCTCCAGGTCTGGATCACCACTTGGCGCGGATGCCGATGGTGTAGCGGGGCTCGAACTCGTTCTGGCTGAAGTACTGAGTCTTACCATCCGCGAACTTCACGTAGTAATTCTCGATCTCGCCGGTGACGTTCGAACCGTTGACGTAGACGACGATGTTTTCACGCACGTCGTAGCTGAGGTTCACGTCCACGAAGCCGGTGGCGTCCTGGTAGATCGCCAGGTTATCGCCAGAGCTGCCGGAGACGCTGTTGAGGCGGTCGGTGCGATAGTTGTAGGCCACGCGGGCCTGGAACTTGTCGTCCTGATACCAACCGACCAGGTTGTACTGGTACTTGGAGTTGTCGGTGAACGGCAGCTTCTTGCCGTCCAGACCAACACGCGACTCCGAGCTGGGCGAGTAGGTGGCGTTGGCGTCGATACCGAAGTTGGAGAAGAAGCCGCCGTCGGTCAGCAGGTCGCTGAACGCCAGCTTGGTGCCGACTTCGAGGCCCTTCACCGAGCCGCCGTCGCCCTGGATGGGCTGGCTGACATTGACGGTGCGCGGGGTGCCGTCCTCGTCCTTGAACGTGCCGGTGGTGGTGCCGCCGGTGACGAAGCTGTCGATCTTCAGCTTGAAGGCCGACAGGTTCACCATCGAGGCGCTGCCGAAGTAGTATTCGATCGCGCCGTCGAAGTTCGAGGACCGCCACGGATCCAGGTTCGGGTTGCCCGACGAGCTAGCGCCCGTCACGCAGCGGCCCGGCTTGGTGCCGCAGTCGGCGGTCGAGATGCTGAGACCGCCGCCGTAGTTGCCCAGATCCAGCGGTTGCATGGTCTTGGAATAGGCGAAGCGCAGTTTCAGGTTGTCGTTGACGTCGTAGACGGCGTTCAGCGACGGCAGCCAGTCGGTATATTTGCGGCTGCTGACCGTATCGCCGACGTCCAGGTTGGTGTCACCGTAGTTCTGGGTGGCGCCCGTCAGGTTCTGCTTCACCAGCAGGTGGGTCTGGATGACGTGCATGCCGAGGTTACCCGACAGCTTGCCGATCTCGAAGTTGGCCGAGCCGTAGGCGCTCTGCTCCTTCAGGGTCACGTCGTAGGTCGCGCCGGGAACCTGGTAGCGAACCGCCGCGCCGAACACCTTCTTCTGGAAGGCGGCGACGTCGTCGAAGTCGTGCGGATCCACGACCCAGAAGCCCGGGATGCCCTTGGTGATGCCACCCAGGTCGTCCATGAAGATGACGTTGTTATAGGCGTCGATCTTGGTCGGCTTGTTGACGGTGTAGCCTTGGAAGACCGGGGCGCCGCCCAGGGGATTGGGCACGAACTCGCCCGCCTGGCACTGGTCCTGGTTCATGACCACGTCGATGGCCTTCCACTGGGCGAAGCAGCCCGCGGCCGGCACCGGCAGGCCGTTGGCCTGAACCGCGCCCGGCGTGCCGCCGTAGAACGGCGAGAACAGGTGGAAGGTCTCGACCGCCACCGAGCGGTCGCTCTGGCGAACGCCGGCGTCGATCTTGGTGACGAAGCCCAGGAACTTGTCGTCGAACTTGTAGTGACCCTCGGCCCGGAACACGTTCATGTCCGAGTCGACTTCGTTATTGCCTTCCGAGGAGAACGCCGCGATCGCGTAGCTGTCCTTGTTGGCCATGTAGTCCTTAAGGCTCTTGCCCGCGCCCAGGCCGCCGGCCAGCGGCGTATCGAAGCCGCTCCAGACCGCCTTGTTGCCCCCGATGTTGTAGTGAAGTTGCGGGTTGGCGCCGTAGCCCAGCGGGTTGGGGGCCAGGTAACAACCGCCGGCGCTGCCGACGACGGCGTTGGTGCGTTGCGCCGCCGGATATTGGGCGCAGATCGCGGCCGGATAGAACGGACCGCGCGTGCGGTCGGCCGCATCGCGGAACAGGTTGAAGCGGTTTGGCGCGTACTGCCAGTTGCTCAGGTCGCCCTGGGCCTGGCCGTTCATGCTCAGACGGTTGCCGCTGGCGCGGATGGCCCGCACTTCGCTCGTGAAGTTGCCGCCGTTGTCGTACTTCAGTTCGAGGTTGTAGTTCTTGGTTTCCGACTTGGTGGTGCGGTTCACCGAGAAGCTGTTCACCCACCAGGCGTTGATGTCGTACTCGTCGACCGCCAGCCAGGGCCTGCCGTTGCCGGTGCTGGTCTCGCCGGTGTTCTCGAACACGGTCGGGGTGGTCCAGACGCCGAAGGCGCCGCCGTCCCAGCGGTTGGAGATGTTGATGCCGGCGGCGCGGTTATATTCGTTGAGCTTGGCGTAGAAGCCCTCGGCGATCAGGGTGAAGCCTTCGCCCAGATCGGCCTCGAAGGCGACATTGACGCCCAGACGCTTGCGCTCGACTTCGCGGTGGAAGCTTTCGAAGCCGTGCGGCGAGATGAAGTTGTTGGCGGCCGAGCCACCCCAGTCGTTGTTGCCCGACAGGCCGACGACGCCCGACGAGTTGTTGCCCAGGTTCGAGTCGCTGGCGGTCGCCGAGACCAGCAGGCCGACGCGCTCGTTGCGCCAGCTGACCAGGCCGTTGATTAGATAGTCGTTGTCCTTGGTGCGCTCGCCGCGCTGGCCTTCCAGGCCACCGGCGATCTGCAGGCCCTGCTCCATCTGGAACGGACGGCGGGTGCGCAGGTCGACCGTGCCGGTGATGCCCGACAGGGCGTTCTTCGGGTCGGTCGACTTGTAGACCAGCACCTGGTTCATCAGCTGCGAGGGCACGTCCAGCAGGTTCGGCTGGGCCGAGCCCATGTTGCCGGCGCTGAGATACTGCTCGCCGTTCAACAGGGTGATGACCTGGGCCAGGCCGCGAATGTTGATCGTCGCGCCTTCGCCGGCGTCACGCTTGATCTGGATGCCGGGGATGCGCTGCAGCGAGTCGGCGATCGTGACGTCTGGCAGCTTGCCGATGTCTTCCGACGAGATGGCGTCGACGATCGAGGCTTCACGGCGCTTGACGTCGACCGAGCGCATCTGCGAGCCGCGGATGCCGGTGACGACGATTTCCTCAACCTGCGCGGAGTCGTCCGGCTTGGTCTGGGCGTGGGCGCCCGTGGCCAGGGCCATGGACGAGGCGCCCGCCAGCAGCGCCAGGGTCATGCCCCGCGCCAAGGCGGAATGGTTTCGTGGATTGGACAAGATCTTCGCTCCCCAAACGTTTTTATGGCCGTTCTTGACCCCCGCCGATTTCGGCGCGGGCTGCGTCTTCGTTCCGCCTGTCGTCAAGGACTCCCCGGCCTGCCCGGCGAGCCCGCGTTTCAAGCGAAAATTCTGGCGTCCCCTGCGTCCCTCGACACATACGCTGGCTCACGCCGTCACCAGCCGTGACCTCAAGATCGACAAATGTCCCGTTCGTGTCAATCAAAATGTCAACGTTGTCATTTTGCGATGGAAAGCAGCAACGCGGGTCGTCTCCGAGGCGGTTGACGGCCTCTTCGCGCCCGTGAAATCAGCTTAAAAATAGCAATATATAACTGTATTCGCTTAGGAAATACATCAAGGCAACAATGTGACATCCCACCGCACTCAAGGACATTTCCCATGACCTTCGGGACTCCAAACACCCCCGTTGCTCCAGTTTAAAATCCGGAATTTCCCCCACGACACGAGGAATTTGAAAGACCACATGTCTCTAAATGTCCTGAAATGTCCCGATCTACGTCGTTTTCGGACAAATTTTTGTCCATGTGCATGACATCGTTGTCGGGCTGAGCTATGCGTTGGAGCCAACGGGGAGCGGCGGTCCGAACGATCGGATGCGACGCAGCCAATCTGGATTTGGGTGCGACAAGGTAATGGCGACGATCCACGACGTGGCGCAGCGAGCGGGCGTGTCTCCCAAGACCGTGTCGCGCGTGCTCAACGACCACGAAAGCGTCACCGCCAAGACCCGCGAGCGGGTCCGAGGCGCCATGCAGGCGCTGGACTACGAGCCCAACGCCGTGGCCCGGGGTCTGCGCTCGCACGCCGCCCCCGCCGTCGGCATCCTGATGGGCGACCCCAGCGGCGGCTACCAGACCCGCGTCCACCACGCCCTGATGGTGGCCTGTCTGCAGAACGGGCGCCACCTGTCGGCCGAGCTGGTCGAGGGCGACATGGCCGGCTGGCAGGACCGCATCCGCGCCTTCGTCACCGAGGGCGGCATCCGCGAGATGATTCTGCTGCCGCCCGAATGCGATTTCGGCCCGCTCAAGGCCCTGCTGCGCGAACACGACGTGCGCTGCGTGCTGATCTCGCCGACCAGCCCCGATTCGCACTCGCCCAGCATCGTCATGGACGACAGGGCGGCCGCCCGCGAAGTGGTCGAGCATCTGTTCAGTCTGGGCCACGAGCGGATCGGCCATATCGCCGGCCACCCCGACCACGCCGCCAGCACCCTACGCCGCAACGGCTTCAACGAAGCCTACGCCGCCGCCGGCAAGCCGCGCCCCGACCCGGCGTTGATCGTGCCCGGCGACTTCACGTTCAAGGGCGGCCTGGTCGGCGCCCAGGCCCTGCTGGACATGGACAACCCGCCGACCGCCATCTTCGCGGCCAATGACGACATGGCCGCCGCCACCTGCATGGAGGCCCAGCGCCGCGGCATGAAGCTGCCCGACGACCTGTCGGTGGTCGGCTTCGACGACGCGCCGATCGCCGCCGCCATCTGGCCGTCCCTGACCACCATCCGCCAGCCCTTCGACCAGATGACCCAGCGGGCGATCACCGCCCTGGGCGCCTGGAACGCCAACGAGGCGGCGGGCAAGGCGGCCGGCACCATCCTCACCAAGCACAGCCTGGTGATCCGAGAATCCACCGGCCCCGCCAGGGCCGGCTAGATCCAAACGCCAATAAGCGTCGACGCGCGTTCGCCGCCGCCGACACAATGGGAGGTACTATGAACCGACAGACCTGGCGGGCCCTGACCCTCGCCCTGATGCTCGGCGCGTCCGCCGGCGCCCTGGCCACCACCGCCTGCGCCCAAAGCGCTCCAGCCGCCTCCCCGGCCGCCAAGCCGTGGCTCGACCCCAAGCTCGACGCCGACACGCGCGCCGACCTGGCGCTCAAGGCCATGACCCAGGACGAGAAGCTGACGATCATCTTCGGCTATTTCGGCGCCGACATGGCTCCCAAGTACAAGCGCATTCCCGAGGCCCTGGCGGGCTCGGCCGGCTACGTGCCGGGCATCGCCCGCCTGGGCATTCCGGCCCAGTTCCAGACCGACGCCGGCGTCGGCGTGGCCACCCAGGGCGGCGAGCCGGTCAAGCGCGAGCGCACCGCCCTGCCCTCCGGCATGGCCACCACCGCCACCTGGAATCCTGCCCTGGCCCAGACCGGCGGCGCGATGATCGGCGCCGAGGCGCGTTCGTCCGGCTTCAACGTCATGCTGGCCGGCGGCGTCAACCTGGTCCGCGAGCCGCGCAACGGTCGCAACTTCGAATATGGCGGCGAAGACCCCTGGCTGGCCGGCCAGATGGTCGGCGCCCAGATCAAGGGCATCCAGTCCAACGCCATCGTCTCGACCATCAAGCACTACGCCGTGAACGGCCAGGAAAACGGCCGCTTCGTGCTGAACGCCAAGATCGGCGAGGCCGACGCCCGCACCTCCGACCTGCTGGCCTTCCAGTTCGCCATCGAGGACTCGGACCCGCACTCGGTGATGTGCTCGTACAACCGCCTCAATGGCGACTATGCCTGCGAGAACGACTTCCTGCTCAACAAGGTGCTCAAGCAGGACTGGGCCTATAAGGGCTATGTGATGTCCGACTGGGGCGCGACCCACTCGGGGGCCAAGGCGGCCAACGCCGGGCTGGACCAGGAATCTGGAGCCGACGCCTTCGACAAGCAGCCCTTCTTCAAGGGCCCGCTGAAGGACGCCCTGGCCAAGGGCGAGGTGTCGCAAGCCCGCCTCGACGACATGGCCCGCCGCATTCTGCGTAGCCTGTTCGCCAGCGGCGTGGTCGAAAAGCCGGTGAAGATCGAGACCATCGACTACGCCGCCCACGCCAAGGTCACCCAGGCCGACGCCGAGGAAGGCATCGTCCTGCTGAAGAACGACAAGGGCCTGCTGCCGCTCGTCGCCTCGGCCAAGAAGATCGTCGTGATCGGCGGCCATGCCGATGTCGGCGTGCTGTCGGGCGGCGGCTCCTCCCAGGTCTATCCGATCGGCGGCCGCGCGGTTCAAGGCGAAGGCCCGGCCACCTGGCCCGGCCCGATGATCTACTTCCCCTCCTCGCCCTTGAAGGCGCTGAAGGCCCGCCTGCCCGGCGCCGACATCCAATATGCCGACGGCAAGGACAAGGCGGCCGCCGCCAAGCTGGCGGCCGGCGCCGACGTGGTGCTGGTGTTCGCCACCCAGTGGAACGGCGAGTCGTTCGACAGCCCGCTGACCCTGGAAGACGACCAGGACGCCCTGATCGACGTGGTCGCCGCCGCCAATGCCAAGACCGTGGTGGTGCTTGAAACCGGCGGCCCGGTCCTGATGCCCTGGCTGGGTAAGGTCGGCGCCGTGGTCGAGGCCTGGTATCCCGGCTCGGAAGGCGGCGCGGCCATCGCCCGCGTGCTGACCGGCGAGGTCGACGCCTCCGGCCGCCTGCCCGTCACCTTCCCGGCGGATCTGGCCCAACTTCCCCGCCCCGTATTGGACGGCGATCCCAAGAAGCCCGACGAGAGCTTCCCGGTCGACTATACGATCGAGGGCGCGGCGGTCGGCTACAAGTGGTTCGACAAGAGGGGCCACGCCCCGCTGTTCGCGTTTGGCCACGGCCTGTCCTACACCAGCTTCGCCTACGGGAACCTCAAGACCGAGAGCAAAGGCGGCGCCCTGACCGTCAGCTTCGACGTCAGGAACACCGGCAAGCGGGCCGGCAAGGCCGTGCCGCAAGTCTATGTCTCGCCCAAGGCGGGGGGCTGGGAGGCCCCTCAGCGCCTGGCCGGCTTCAGCAAGGTCGAACTGGCCCCTGGCGCGACCACCAAGGTCACCCTCGTCGTCGATCCGCGCCTGCTGGCGGTCTGGGACGAGAAGACTCACGGCTGGTCGGTCGCGGCCGGCGACTACACCGTCACCCTGGGCGCCTCGTCGCGCGACACGGCCGCCAAGGCCGACGTCGCGGTGGCCGCCCGATCGCTCCCCGTCGGCCTGATGAAACCCTGAACGGCCATTTGGTCGCAGCCAAAATTAAGACCTGATTAACCATAAAAGCCCAATTTCGACTGGTCTTTCTTGAAGACACCCCACCATCACTGACTTTCCACAGCCCGGCCGCAAGCCGGGCTGTTTTTTTGTCCGAATGCGCTTGCACCGAGTCAAACGGGCGGCTATCACCCGGCCTCTTCCTGAGGCGACCTGTTCCGCGGTAGCTCAGTGGTAGAGCAGCCGGCTGTTAACCGGCTGGTCGTAGGTTCGAATCCTACCCGCGGAGCCACCTCTGGTTTTGAGAGAAATCCGGCCTTTTGGCCGGATTTTTCGTATCTGG
>FTJN01000976.1_pt4 | contig 28799 bp, 28 predicted proteins | sample 1658361 | NCBI WGS metagenome assembly FTJN01 (sample SAMEA3914819, study PRJEB12502) | metagenome | biome: forest; material: soil | place: Canada | collected 2010-06-26 | depth 0.3 m
CATCGCGAAGGTCTTGCCCACGCCGGCGGACGCGCCGAAGAAGAGCTTGAGCTTGCCTCGGCGCGCCTGGATCTCCTCGTCCTTGATCCTGGCAAGCAGGCGATCGGGATCGGGTCGGCTGTCCGTCATCGTCGTGTGTCCATTCATGAGTTCCCGGACGGCAGCCGACCCGGCAGCCGCATCAGAACGTGCGGCCGACCTGCACGATCAGCACCGGCTTGTTCAGCTTGCGCGTCTCGCCGTTGCCGTAGGACAGGCCGCCGACCGGCGGGCGATAGAAGCGATTGTTGTTCGCGCCGGCACCGGCGGCCGAGACGCTCCAGCCGCCCGTGAAAGTCTTGGCCAGCGTCACGCGGTAGTCGGTGTAGTCGGGGTTGACGCCGGCGTACGTCGCCTTGACGTCGGTGTGTCCGACGTGGCCGACCAGGCTGATGTCGTCCGCGATCGCCCAGGTGGCCGACAGGTCGTGGTACAGCGTGCCGCTGGTGTGGCCGGAGTAGCCGGTGGACGCGTTGGCGCCGAAGTAGTCGCCGGTCGAGACGGACAGCTTGTAGCTGATCCACTTCCACGAGACGCCCGCGTTCAGCTCGAAGGTGTTCAGGCTTTGCGACGGCAGCGTGCACGGCGCGGGATACGCGGCCGACGGGCAGGCCGACTTGTCGAAGTTGGCGCCGGGATAGTAATAGCCGTAGCCGCCGACGGTGTAGCCGAAGTCGTCGTTGAACTTGCCGTTGTAGCCGGCGTAGTAGTCCATCTCCAGGCTGCCGCCCGGATACGAGTTGCCGGACACGTTGGAGGCCCACACGCCGGCGTAGAGGCCGTTGGCGAGCACGAGGTCGGCGCCGCCCTGGACGGCGGGCTTGCCCCAGGTCTGGTCGATGCCGCGGAAGCGGTAGTCGCTGACGACGTTGACGTTGGCGGTCGCCGTCAGGAAGGGGGTGGGCGCGGGCGCCGATGCCGCCGCGTCGGGCGCGGGAGCGTCCGCGGCGTCGGCCCGCGGCGAAAGGACGAGAGCGGAAAAGGCCAGCACGGAGGCGCCGGAGAGGATGCGATACGAGTTCATGTTTGTGGATTGACGGAAGTGCGACGGCCCGCCCGGTGTCCTGGCGCAAGCCGAGGACACCGAACCCCCTGGGGCATGGCCCCGGGGGAGGTCGACAGCGTGCCGAGCCGGTCGCGGACTGTCTTCTCAGCTCAGCGCGCGCTGGAGCGCTGCAGCTCGAGATTCATGTCGAGCACGTTGACGCGCGGCTCGCCCAGCAGGCCGAGGAGCCGGCCCCGGGTGTGCCGCGCGATGATTCCTTCGACGACCTCGGGCGAGATGCCGCGCAGGCGAGCGATGCGGGCGACCTGGTATTGCGCCGCCGCGATGCTGATCTCGGGATCGAGCCCGCTCGCGGAAGTGGTCACCAGGTCGACGGGCACCGCCGCCTTGTTGCCCGGGTCCGCGGCGCGCAGCGCATCGACGCGGCCCTTGATCGCATCGGTGAGCGCGGGGTTCAGCGGCCCCAGGTTGGAGCCCGCGGAACCCTGGCCGTTGTAGGCCATCGGCGACGTGGCGGACGGACGCCCCCAGAAGTACTTGGGGTCGGTGAAGCTCTGCCCGATGAGCGACGAGCCCAGCGTCTTGCCGTCCTGGACGATCAGGCTGCCGGCCGCCTGCTCGGGGAAGGCGGCCTTGGCCACGCCCGTGACCGCCAGGGGATAGACGACGCCGGTGACGACGGTCAGCACGACGAACAGGCTGACGGCGGGACGAATCAATGCTTTCATGGGGAACTCCGGTTCAGACGAAGCCGACGACACTGAGAACCATGTCGATCAGCTTGATGCCGACGAACGGCACGATCACGCCGCCCAGGCCGTAGATCGCGAGGTTGCGGCGCAGCAGCAGCGCCGCACCGACCGCGCGGTACTTGACGCCCTTGAGCGCCAGCGGGATCAGGAAGATGATGACCAGCGCGTTGAAGATCACGGCCGACAGCACCGCCGACGACGGGCTGGCCAGGCGCATCACGTTGAGCGCGGCCAGCTGCGGATAGGTCGTGACGAACGCCGCCGGGATGATGGCGAAATACTTGGCGACGTCGTTGGCGATCGAGAACGTGGTCAGCGAGCCGCGCGTCATCAGCATCTGCTTGCCGGTCTCCACCACCTCGATCAGCTTGGTCGGATTGCTGTCGAGGTCGACCATGTTGCCGGCCTCCTTGGCCGCCTGCGTGCCGGAGTTCATCGCCACGGCCACGTCGGCCTGCGCGAGGGCCGGCGCATCGTTGGTGCCGTCGCCGGTCATCGCCACCAGCTTGCCCTGCGCCTGGTAGTCGCGGATCAGCGCGAGCTTCTGCTCCGGCGTGGCCTCGGCGAGGAAATCGTCGACGCCCGCTTCCGCCGCGATCGCCGCGGCAGTGAGCTTGTTGTCGCCGGTCACCATCACCGTCTTGATGCCCATGCGGCGCAGTTCGGCGAACCGCTCCTTGATGCCGCCCTTGATGATGTCCTTGAGCTCGATGACGCCCATCACGCGCGTGCCGTCGGCCACGACCAGCGGCGTGCTGCCGCGGCGCGACACGTCGTCGATCGTGGTCAGCAACGCCGGCGGGAAGTTGCCACCCAGCGACTCGACGTGCTTGCGGATCGCGGCCGCCGCACCCTTGCGTATCAATCGCGGCTGGCCTTCGCCGGCGCCGGGCAGGTCGACGCCGCTCATGCGGGTCTGCGCCGTGAAGTGCACGAAGTGCGCACCCAGCGACTGGATGTCGCGCTCGCGCAGGTTGAACTTCTGCTTGGCCAGCACGACGACGCTGCGCCCCTCGGGCGTCTCGTCCGCGAGCGAGGCCAGTTGCGCGATGTCGGCCAGGTCGGCCTCCTTGACGCCCGGCGCCACGAGGAAGGCCGAGGCCTGGCGGTTGCCGAGGGTGATCGTGCCGGTCTTGTCCAGCAGAAGCACGTCGACGTCGCCGGCGGCCTCGACCGCGCGGCCCGACGTGGCGATCACGTTGGCCTGCATCATGCGGCTCATGCCGGCCACGCCGATGGCCGACAGCAGGCCGGCGATGGTCGTCGGGATCAGGCACACGAGCAGCGCGATCAGCACCGTGACCGTGACCGGGGCGCCGGCCTTGGCCGCCTCGACGCTGAACAGCGAGAACGGCAGCAAGGTGACGGTCACCCCCAGGAACACGATCGTCAGCGCGACCAGCAGGATCGTCAGCGCGATCTCGTTGGGCGTCTTCTGGCGCTTGGCGCTCTCGACCATCGCGATCATGCGGTCGACGAAGGTCTCGCCGGGGTTGGTGGTCACGCGCACCACGATCCAGTCGGACAGCACGCGCGTGCCGCCGGTGACGGCCGAGAAGTCGCCGCCCGACTCGCGGATCACCGGCGCCGATTCGCCGGTGATGGCGCTTTCGTCGACGGAGGCCACGCCCTCGATGACCTCGCCGTCGGCGGGGACGACGTCGCCGGCGATCACGTAGATCGTGTCGCCCTTGCGCAGGTTCTGCGACTCGATCGGCAGCCACTTGGCGGTCGAGTGCGGCTGCTCCAGCTTCTTGGCCCAGGTCTCCTTCTTCAGGCTGCGCAGCGAGGCCGCCTGGGCCTTGCTGCGGCCTTCGGCGAGGGCCTCGGCGAAGTTGGCGAACAGCACCGTGAACCACAGCCACAGGGCGATGGCCAGGATGAACCAGGCCGATGCCTCGCCCTTGCCCGTGAGGGCCTGGACGAAGAGCACGCTGGTGATGATGCTGCCGACGTAGACGACGAACATCACCGGGTTGCGCCACTGGACACGCGGATCCAGCTTGACGAACGACTCCCTGATCGCCGGCTTGACCAGCTTGGGATCGAACAGGGTAAAAGGTTTGGATTTCATTTCGTCGCTCACTTCCAGAGCACGAGGTGCTCGATCACCGGGCCGAGCGCGAGCGCCGGCACGTAGTTCAGCAAGCCGACGAGCAGCACCACGCCGATCAGCAGCGAGACGAAGAGCGGGCCGTGGGTGGGCATGGTCCCTTCCGTCGCCGCGATGCGCTTCTTCGCGGCCATCGAGCCGGCGATCGCCAGCACGGGCACGATCACGCCGAAGCGGCCGAACCACATCGCGATGGCGAGCATCACGTTGTAGAAGGGCGTGTTGGCCGAGATGCCGCCGAAGGCGCTGCCGTTGTTGTTGGCTGCGGACGTGAAGGCGTACAGGATCTCGGAGTAGCCGTGCGCGCCGGGGTTGGCGATGCCGGCCTTGCCCGCGTCGGTCATGACCGCGATGGCCGTGCCGGCCAGCACGAGCAGCGGCGTCACGAGGATGGCGATGGACGTCATCTTCATCTCGTAGGACTCGATCTTCTTGCCGAGGTATTCCGGCGTGCGGCCGATCATCAGGCCCGCGATGAACACCGCGAGGATCGCGAAGATCAGCATGCCGTACAGACCCGATCCGACCCCGCCGAACACCACTTCGCCCAGTTGCATGTTCACGAGGGGAACCATGCCGCCCAGCGGCGTGAACGAGTCATGCCAGGCGTTGATGGCGCCACACGATGCGTCGGTGGTGATGGTGGCGAACAGGCCGGAGGCGGCGATGCCGAAGCGGGTGTCCTTGCCTTCCATGTTGCCGCCAGACTGGGTGGCCGTCACGGACTGGTCGACACCCAGCGCGGCGAATTGCGGATTGCCCTGCTGCTCGAAGTGCATCGCGGCGACGGCGCCGACCACGAACAGCACGAACATCGCGATGTACACGGTCCAGCCCTGGCGCCTGTCCTGCACCATGCGCCCGAACGCGAAGCACAGGCCGCCCGGGATCAGGAAGATCACGAGCATCTGCACGAAGTTCGTCAGCGGCGTCGGGTTCTCGTACGGATGCGCCGAGTTGGCGTTGAAGAAGCCACCGCCATTGGTGCCGAGCATCTTGATCGCTTCCTGCGAAGCGACCGGGCCCATGGCGATCGTCTGGTGGTCGGACGACTTGTCCTCCATCACCGGCGCGCCCTTGGCGTCCTTCAGCGGCTGGCCGTCGGTACCGAGCTTGGGCTCCTGCCACTTGTTGACCTCGACGGTCTGCACGTCCTTGTAGGCGTCGAAGTTCTGCACCACGCCTTGCTGCACGAAGAAGATCGCGAGCACGAACGACAACGGCAGCAGGATCCACATCGTCACGCGGGTCAGGTCGACCCAGGCGTTGCCGATGCCCTTCATCGTGTGGCGCGCGAAGCCGCGGATCAACGCGATGACGACGACGATGCCGGTCGCGGCCGAGAAGAAGTTCTGCACGGCCAGCGCGAGCATCTGCGTGAGGTAGCTCATCGCCTGCTCGCCGCTGTAGCCCTGCCAGTTCGTGTTGGTCACGAAGCTGATGGCGGTGTTGAACGACGAGTCCGGCGAGATGTTGGCCATCGCCTGCGGATTGAGCGGCAGCCACAGCTGCAGGCGCTGTACCGCGTAGACGACGAGCACGCCCAGGCCGTTGAACAGCAGGATGGCCAGGGCGTACTGGAGCCAGCCCATGTCCGCGTCGGCCTTGATGCCGCACACGCGGTAGAGGCCGCCTTCGATCCGGGACAGGAACCCGAACTTTCCTTCCATCACGTTGGCGATGTAGCGCCCCGTGGGAACGGCCAGCACCAACAGCACGAGGCTGTAGGCCACCAGCAGAGTCCATGATTGGCCGGTCACGAGAACTTCTCCGGTTGCAGCAGGGCGATGACCAGGTAGACCAGCAGGCCCACCGCCACCACGCCACCCAGTACATAGAGCCAGGTCATTTGTTTCCCCCAACGAGCAATGCGCAACCGCGCGCCATTCCGGCCATCAACAGCCAGAACGCGATCGCGAGCACGACGTAAACGACATCCATGGGACGCCCTCCTGAATAAGACTTACGCACTGTAGAAATTCGCGCGTCAAGATGTCGGTAAATTTCCTGCGGCGCACATAAAGATTGCGTATACGAGTCGTCTCGACCACTGCATTTGGACGGGCCTTCACATCATCTTTATGGCCAGGTGCCGCAATTTGATGGGACTTTGTCGCTCGCAGTCCTAGAGTCCGTTCATGCCTCGACGATCCTTGCCCCGGCAGCTCGCTCGATGCGAGCCTCTTGCGTGTTGCAAGGCCAAGGCCGACATGTCTCTCATCTCCGTGAGCCGCCCAGGGCGGATCACACAGCGCCCGAACTCCGGTTCGATCCGCATCGAGCTGGCCTCTTCCGAGGACTGGCAAGCACTCTCCGAGCTGGAGAAGGCGTCCTTCTCCGGAGATCGCATTTCCGCGCGCAGCTGGCGCTCGTTTCTGGCCAATGCGTCCGCAACCATCACCGTCGCGCGCGACGCGTCCTCGCGCATCGTCGGCGCGGCCGTCGTGCTGGAACGAGCGAACACCTGCGTCACGCGGCTGTATTCCATCGCGATCGCGCCGCATGCGCGCGGCCGCGGTTTGTCGGCGGCCTTGCTCGCAGATGCAACGCAGCGCATGCGCGACGCCGGCGCCACGGTGATGCGGCTCGAGACGCGCCTGGACAATTTCGCCGCCCAGCATCTGTTCGAGCGCGGCGGGTTCGTCCAGCGCGGGCGCAAGTCGTCCTACTACGAGGATGGCGAGGACGCGCTGCTGTACCAGAAGCCGCTGGGCGATCTCGGCTCCGCCGATGAAACCGTGCCCGGCGACCCCACATGACCATCGCGGTGGATGAGTTCCATCGCATCACACGTGACGGGCGACGACGCGGAGCCGCTGTCGCCGTCATCAGCAAGGAGTATTGATTTGGCGTCCGATCATCTGATCGTGGTGGAGAAGGCGGCGGACTTCCGCTGGGCAGGCCACGACTCGCGCGTCATGACGGCCGAGGAGTTCATCTCCGAGCGAGCGGAGGAGCACGACGGCGACTTGTTCGCCGCCTCCAAGCGTCCGCGCAAGGTCATCAACCTGTGCCGCAACCACGACTACCTCAGCCTGGGCTATTACTGCTCGTTGCTGGCCGAGGCACGCGGCGACCGGATCACCCCCAGCGTCGAGACCATCCTCGATCTGCAGCAGCGCAGCACGCAGCAAGGCCTCCTGGCGCAGCTCGATCGACTGATCGACGGGCTCGACGAGATTCCCCGCTCGGTCAACACTCTCAGCTTCCACGTCTTCTTCGGGCGCATCGAAGATCCGGGCCTGACCGACCTGGCGCGCAAGAGCTTCGAACTCTTTCGCTGCCCGTTGCTGGAGCTCGAACTCGAGCGTCCCGCGGGGTTGAACGGGTGGAAAACGAGCTCCGTCAAGGCACTCGACCCGCGCGAGATCGACGTCTCGCGCGACGCCCTGTTCCTCGGCGCGCTGGACGAGTTCACACGCCGGCGCTGGAGCCCCGCGCGCGTCCACAGCATCCCCAGGATGAATCTGGCGATCCTCCACGATCCCAACGATCCGTTGCCGCCGTCGAACATCGCGACGCTGGCGCGCATCGTCGAGGTGGGCGAGGACATGGACATCTCGGTGGAGCTGATTCGCAAGAGGGACTTCTCGCGCCTGACGCAGTTCGACGCGCTCTTCATCCGCGAGACCACGGCGGTGCCTCATCACACCTTCAAGTTCGCCAAGAAGGCACAGGTGGAGGGCATGCCGGTGATCGACGACCCCGGCTCGATACTGCGTTGCACTAACAAGGCGTTCCTGGCCGAACTCCTGCGCGAGAATGGCATCGGCACGCCCCGCACGCGCCTGGTCAGCCGTCGAACGGTGGCCCGTTTCGAGGACAACCTCGACTATCCCGTCGTCCTCAAGGTGCCCGACGGATCGTTCAGCCGCGAAGTCAAGAAGGCCGCCGACTTCAAGCAGTTCCAAGCCATCGCGCAATCGATGTTCAAGGAGTCCGAGATCGTCCTCGTGCAGGACTTCATGTACACCGAGTTCGACTGGCGCGTGGGCGTCCTCGACGGCGAGCCGCTGTTCGTCGCGCGCTACTTCATGGTGCGCGACCATTGGCAGATCATCAAGCACGCCGGGGCCGGCCAGCACGCCGAGGGTCGAACGGAAGCGGTCGGGATCAGCGAGACGCCGCCCGCGGTGCTCCAGGCGGCGATCGCGGCGGCGCGACTGATCGGAGACGGGTTCTACGGCGTCGACCTGAAGCAGACCGCCGCCGGCGTGTTCGTCATCGAGATCAACGACAACCCGAACCTGGACCTAGGCGTGGAAGACAAGATCCTCGGCGACGAGGTCCACCGCCGCTTGCTCGGCCATCTGCTGGCGAAGTTCGAAGCGCGCGACGCCATGGCGCCCGCGGTGTCCGAAACGGGGCGCAAGCCTGCGAAAGCTGCGATCCCCGGCCTGTCGACGTCCGCGCCCATCGTGTTGCCCACCGTGTGGGCGCACGCGGGACATTGATGGAATCTTTGTGGCGGAACCCCGATTCTTGACGACATCTTGATGCGGCGTCGTCTCCAATCGATCTGGGTCGACGCGATGTAGCGCCGGGTCATGGAGCAACTGATGAGAGTGGTTTCGGTATGGCGTTCCGCCGCGGCGTGGCTGCGTCGCGCGGCGCGAGCCCTCCAGAAATTCTTCGGGCCGTTCGATCCGGAGGAGCCCGGCAAGCCGGCCGGGCCGGACAACCGCGTGGCCGTGCCGCCCGGCGTCTGGTACGGCCGGGCCACGTACTGCCTCTTTCACCCGACACCCCTCCCGCGGTCAGGATGCGTATCCGAAGGTCGACGCAGCGCCGCGGCGCACCGCCAGGCCGGAACGCACGTTCGACCACCCCGATGACAGCCTTCGCAATCCGTCGCCTGCGCCGAGACGACTCGCTCGATGACCTGACCGGCCTGCTTCATCGCGCCTTCGGCGAGCTCGCGCTCTGCGGCATCGAATGCCAGAGTGCCAGCCAATCCGTCGCCCGCACCCGGGCGCGCCTCGAGCGAGGCGACTGCTTCATCGCGGTGAGCGGCGGCGACGTGATCGGAACCGTCACGCTGGAAGACGTCGATCACGGCTCGAGCATTCGGACGTATCGCGATCCGGCCACCGCGAGTGTCCATCAACTGGCGGTCGATCCCGCAAGGCAAGGCGAGGGTGTCGGAAGATCGTTGATCGACTGCGCCAGTGCCTGGGCTCGAGCGCGCAGGTACGACCGTCTTGCCCTGGATACGCCGGCAGGCGCATGCCGGCAAGTCGCCTGGTATCTCGACCGCGGGTTCGACAGGGTGGAAACCGTGCATGTTCCGGGTCGCCGATACGCGAGCCTCGTTCTGGCGAAACCGGTCGCGGTGCGCATCGATCACCCCGCGGAGCTGTCGCGGAGTCGATCCGAATCCTCACTGCAGCGCGGCCTGCCATGAGGCAGATCGTCGTCGCGGTCCGCGCCTCCTGCTGGCGGTGAAACCCGCGGCGCGGTCACAAAGCAAGACGCCCACTCGAAGGTGGGCGTCGCTCGAGACCGGAGTCTCTGTATTTGGTTGCGGGGGCTCGATCTGGTCAATACCGAGGCACCTCGATCCGGGTGCGTATGACCGGGTTCCGATCTGAGCTGCCAGGATACACCGAGGGCGGGGCCGGAAATGCGACCACGGAGGCGCCTACGGGGCTCCCGGTCGCGATTTTGCGGCGGGCGTAGGGCCTACCGCGGGGTCTGAGCCTAGATGGTGGTTTCCACGAAGACCGGGAAGTGTCGATAAAACTTCCGGTACTTGGCCATCTCGATGTCGGAAAGTGCGACGCCCGCAGTCTTTGCAGCGGCCATGAAAGTTGCGCCGTTGCCAGCATCGGGCAAGCACTCGTCCAGCGCGATCTTCTCCTTCACCGTGACCGGCACCAAATCGAGACGGCAGTACGCCGGCTGACCAGCGGCGTCGCAGAGCAATGATTGTCGTGCGAGGGACTGCCGCCAAATGGCTTCGGTCTCCTCCGTGACAAGCGCGCCGCCCACAGTCACCATGTCGGCTCCGTCACGATGATGGAGTCTGTAGAGGGGCAGGAATTTGAGCCGCTTGCCCCCGACCTCGCGGGCGCCACTTACGACCGCATGCTCCATGTAGGCGGCAATTGCCTCGGTCAAGAACTCCGGGAACTCTTCTGCGCCAACATCTGCGAACGTCTTGCCGATCGGCTTAGGGTCGTAGCGGGCCGGGATGCTCCCAGCGCCAAGAAATCCTCCAACAACGCCAACCGAGGTCTCCTCCTTCTTCAGCGGCGGATCCTGCCTTCGAACCCGATACGTTCCACGCGCGGCATTGACGGTCAGGATGACCGCCGAATTGGGTTGAGCCTTGCTGAGGATCAGGTCGATGTCTTTGACCACATCTCCGTCCAAATGGCCGTCGTAGTCGAGCCACGCTACGACGGGCTTATCCCATGTCTCCGGGGCCATTTTCGTCATCACGGTGTTGCAGTCACCTGGCTCAACCTTGATTCCGGCGAATGGTCGGTTGAATTCCGCGCGAGTAGCGTGGTCGCTGTACTCGACAGAAACCATTCGATCGATTCCGAGACGCCTATGTGCGAGCCTGAAATCGCCGAACCACATCGATCCAAAACCGAGATACCAGTGATCGTCGAATCCGATCTTCTGGGCGGTCGCATCCAGGACGTCGAAGACCAGCTTCCGTTCGATGTGCTTGTTGGTGCGAAGAAGATAATCAAAGCGCTCAAAGGATGGTGTGCTGCTCATTTGCCGAGCTCCACCTCACAGAAGTATTCAAAAGTCTTGATCCCCACTTCCTTCGCCGACATGCCGATGTTGCCAAGGTGGCGCTTGATCTCCTCGACATCCCGCTTGTCACGCAGGTACTGGATACTGATGGTCGTGGGGCGAGCGGCAGCTTTGATCGTTGGCAGTTTGAAGCTCTGAGTTACCTTCAGGGCCGAGATGTCCACCTGCGCACGCGGCATTTCTGCGGCCTTGGCGGTATCGATGTCCGCTTTGCGTCGATTGGTGTAGTCGGTAAAGACCTGAGTAACGGCCTTCATTCGCGCCACAGTACGCCGGTACAGCGGGCTCGATGGGTCGAGCTCACGCTTCGTAGTCGTCCAAGGCAACTTCCGCTGATCCTCGGCGTTGTAGAACACAAAGCCGGCGAAGCCGTTGTATTGGGGATGCCATAGGTTGAACCTGTCGTCGCCCCAAATCGTCGCCTCGGTCTTGTCCGCTGCAAGCACCACTCGGTCGTTGCATATGACGAACCAGCCGTAGCGATCAACCTTGCCCGGCTTCAGTTCATCGGGTATGTCATCCGGCAGCTCGTCCACTAGCCCGGCAAGAATTCGGACTCGAACGCCGTTGTCCTCGTATTGCTCTACCGACGGCATCAGTTCCTCTGCCTGCCTTAGCTGGAATGTGTACGAAGGTACAACGTCGGCGCCGACGCTAATCTTCAAGCCCTGCTGTATGAAAAAGGCATAGTCTCGCGCGACAGCCTTCATCAACTCGTTCTTGAAAACAGGATCACCGAGCATCTCCTTGACGCCTTCATTCAGCGTCGTGATCTCGATTTGGGTTCCCAACGCGTCGGACTTCTTGATGTCGCTGTAGTCGAAGTCCCAAGATGCGTCTTGGGCCTTCCACTCGTCCACGTTGATACTGACTTTGAACGAGGCGTCGTCAGCATGACTGGTCACAGAGCAAATTCGGCCGATCTTGAATATCGCGCGCTTCATGCCGATACCATACAGGCCAATGCCTCCCGCCACTTCAGGACTGTCAGCGCGCCGACCAAAGTGGAACGCGTAGTCGATAGCGTCGGACAGCCGAATGCCGCCGGTGTTGTCTTCGATTCGAAAGAGTGCTTCGTCGAAAGCAAGACGGATTTCATAGCCGCTAAACGGCTTCGCAGCGTCAGCGGAAGGCTTGCGACGAGCGCCGTCGATCGAGTTGTCTAGCAAGTCGAAGATGCAATCCCGGAGCTGGATATCTCGCGTGATCATGGTCACGAAGAAGTCCTTTGTCGGATCGGTGTGAATCTTCTTTGATGGGCCTGCCTTCGCGGCGTTCGCGTCTTGTGTAGCCATACTCTCTCCCTATGTGTTGCGGTCTTGATGACGACTCCGACTAACACCCCTCCGCGCTCTGAAGTCGCTTATGAAATTGCCTTGTGTATAACTGAAAGGAGCGCCTCTGACACGATCGGGCTCACGCTGTTGCCGATCTGTCTGAACGCATGCCACTTCGTCGGATGGAATTGGAACCAATCCGGGAATCCCTGCAAACGCGCAGCCTCTCTCGGAGCGATCACGCGCGGCGACGAGGGATGAACCGGGCGAATTGCTTGGTAGCTTCCCCGTTCCGGCCCTGTGCCGGCACGAAGCGTGGGGCAATATCCATCCAGGCGCAAGCGGTAGCACTTCGAAATCGAATCCGCTGTGCCAGGCTGGAGGACTTTGAAGCGCTTCTTCGTCTCTGGTGTGTGGGCCGTGCCAAGGAAGCCTGAGACCATCATGTGGTTCTTGTGTGCGGCCAGCGCGTCTGGGTCGCCCACACCGTAAGGAATGTGATTTGTGATGCGATGTTCGTACGCAGCACTGCCAAGTGCGCCCACAGCACGCCAGCTCTGATCCTCTCGCTGCCAGTCCGACCTGATGATGGGTAGGCCGGTCAGCGCTCGAGACACTCGCACGTCTTGCACGAGCTTGGGCGCGAATGCGGCTACGTCGAGCGCGCTGACTCGATTGGGGTCGTAGCCAAAAAAGAAGACGCGGGTTCGAATGGTGGGAGCACCGTAATCGCTCGCCTTCACCGTCATAGGCGACAGCACCACGTAGCCCTTCGGCACCTGCTCCAAGGCTCTATCCACGATTGGCTTGTTGCGCTCGTGTGTGACGCCGGGTACGTTCTCTGCCAAGAAGAACGCGGGGCGCAACTCGGCTACCAGCCGGAAGAAATGAACGAGGAGTTCGTTCCGGGGATCACCATCGCCCTTGAGCCCGATCTCGCTGAAGCCTTGACATGGAGGTCCGCCAATGAGGCCGCACAGCTCATTCGCCGCTACGCCCGACAGTTTTAGTAGTCGCTCGCCCGACAGTGCCGCAACGTCCTCAACCAAATGCTTGGAATTTGGAAAGTTAACCGCGTGCTGGGCTGCGGCTCTTGTATCGAACTCGACCGCCGCGGCGACGTCAAAGCCGGCGCGCGCGGCACCAAGGCTCAGGCCTCCAACCCCTGCAAATAGGTCAATGATCTTCTTGTTCTGTTCGGGCATCTAACGATCCTCATCGGCTCCTAACGATACCGCAGAACGCAAGCGTTGTCGATCGGGGGACAACCTTCAAGCACATCAGCATCACTTGAATCTTCATGGTTGATCGTCTGCCACCTGAACGACGAAGCTGGCTCATGTCACGCGTTCGTTCCTCGGACACGCGTCCTGAGATGGCTGTTCGGTCGGCGCTGCACGCCCTTGGATTCAGGTATCGCCTGCACCGCAAGGACTTGCCCGGTACGCCGGACCTGGTGTTTCCATCGCGGCACAAGGTGCTGTTCGTGCACGGTTGCTTTTGGCATGGCCACCACTGCCGAATGGGACAGGCGGCCTCAAAGACCAACGTAGAGTTCTGGGCCGAGAAGATTCGAACGAACGTTGCGCGTGATCGCCGCAACATCAACGCCCTCCGTCGAAAGGGCTGGGGCGTGGCCGTCGTCTGGGAATGCGAGCTCAAGAAGCGTATGGGCGGCAAGTGGATATCACGCATCACTCGGTTCCTTGAGAAGTAGCGCTGACGGTCGCGGATCAAACCTCGTCTACTAGCGCACCGAGCAGCAGTGTCGGAGCCACAGCAAGTGCCTCGCACACCTCGACGAATTCGACGACGTCCAACTGGCGCTCGCCGCTCTCATACTTCGACACGAAAGACTGCGGCCGCCCGAGCCGCTCCGCCACCTGCACCTGCGTCAGCTGCGCGCTCGCGCGAGCCTCCGACAAGAGGCTGCGCAACTTCACATAGCGGGACGCGTGCGGCGATCGGGACACATACGCACGCTATATCCCGAAATAGAATATCCCATTTCGGGATACTCAAGGGGGATTTTATGCGTTCGATCATCGTCTCGACCCTACTCAGCGTGGCGCTCGCCGCGAGCGCCCAAGGGCGAAAGCCCGATCTCACCGTCTTCGGCCAGGAGCTGGGCAAGCCGCTGTCCATCCCGGAATGCGCCCGTCACTCCGCGTGGGATCCCGCGCAACAGGCAAGGCACGTGGAAGAAAGCCACCGTGCGCTCGCGTTGGCGGGATTCAAACCTGATGCGATCGCCAAGTGGGACGTGGAAGAAGAAGCGAGAGCATCAAAGGCTGCCGCGCTCGCAGCATCGTCACCGGTCTACCTTCCGAAGGGCGAGGACACGGCGCCGTGCGTCCGCAGCATCGGGTACGCGGAATTTCCGCCCATCCCCGCCGACGGTCAGGTGCTGCTGTACTTCCCGCGCGGTCGTGAGCCAGTGTTGCTCGGTGGCGAGTACGTCGAGGTCACGCTCGCGGCGGGCAACGTCACGGAGATGCGCGTCGATACTGGCGGCATCCCCAATCAGAAGGCGACGATCGCCGCGCTCACGGAGAAGTTCGGGCGGCCGATGCAGCACCGCGAGGCCGCGATGGGCAACGCGATGGGCGCGCAGTTCACCGCCACGGAGGCACGCTGGAAGTTCCCGGGGCTGTGCGTGGCGTACGACGGCACGGACGGACGGGTAGACCACGGACTGCTCGTAATCGACGATTGCCGGGCCAAGCCTGCAGCGGCGCGGTCGAAGCTCTAACTTCCGAGGGCTCCCACGGCAGTCGCGCGCGCGATGTCCTCGAGGCGAGCGTCGGTAAACCGCCATCCAGTCGGGATCTCGTCGACCGTCCCGGCGGCGTGCGCCTTGTCCGTCCACGCCTTGCGCTCGTAGAGGATGGTGTCGCCTCGCGCCCGCGCGGTGGCCCTGAGCCGCGCGCCGATCTCGGCGGGCGTGGCGAGGTACATGCGCGGCAGGTCGGTCACCGCCACCCCCTTGAACTGGACCAGGCAGAAGATGGTCAGCTTGGTGTGCCTCGCCAGCCAAATGTCAACGGCGCCCTGGTAGTCGGCGGTGCCCTTCTTCAGGTGGCTCTGCGTCAGGCCCCACTGCCCGTCCTTGCTCCCCTTCACGGACACCTTGAGCACCCTGTCGCCGTCCACGGCAACGAGGTCGTACTCGGGCTGGTTGGCGCCGTACTGGATGGACACATCCCACCCGCAGCGCGCGAACTGCGCGGCCGCGAATGCCTCGGCCGCGGTGGCTACCTGCCAGCTTGTCTTCATTGCTCTCCCTCCCACTCGGAGTTTAGATCGCGGAATTCACGGCCACGTCTTTGAGGCTGCAGTTGCGGCAAGCCGAGCGTCCTTAATCCCCGTGCTGGTGTTGCTGTCGCGCCCTCTGAACAGCACGTCAGCGATTTCTCGCCGTGCCTCCGCAGCTTCCCGACGCACGGCGCCGGCAACGATTAAAGCGTCGTCCGTGCCGCGACGGGCCTTGCTCTTGCTCCCAGCGCGCCCATTGAGCAGCGCCTCTGCGACCTCAGGCCGTCGGGCAGTCACCGCGTCCAACACCTGGAGCAGCCTGGCAGGCGCCTGGCCCGTCGGCTTCTTCTCGGGGCCTAACGCGACGGCAAGGATCAGGTTCTCCGTCTCAGGGTCACGCTCCACCATAGACAAGAGGTTCCACCTGCTACGGAATTCTTCGGCAGACATGCCCGGACTGTCGTCAGACGGTTCAGTGCCTTGTTTCCACATGCGGAGAACGTCTTCCTCGCCCGTTTGAGTGGCGACGAAAAGTCCGTCGAACGGACTCGCGGGCGTGCCCACCGTAACAGCCAGTGCGGCGGCAGCATCCTGTGCTTGGAGCTCGATAGCTTGCAATTCTGCAAGTTTGGCGCGTAGCCGCAATAGGTGCGATTCAAACGCCGCAACCTGTTCATCGACCGACAGCTCAAGGTCGTAGGCCCACAGCCCCTCGCTCACCGAAGGAATATTTTCGGCGGCCCGCTTCGCCTTCTTGGTCTTCTCCGGCAATCGCGCACCGAGCAGCGAGTCAGTCAACGCTTCATTCGCAGTTCGCTCTGTCTGCCAAAAGTCGGGATGCTTGCCGCGAGTCTCACCGTAATTGGCAAATCGGAATTCAGGCGGCAGCTCGTCGCCTCGTACAGAAGGTGCAGGCGCCTCGCCCACGATTCCGAACCTCATGCGCGCGATGGTCGGGTTAGATAGCCGTCCCTGCGCGTGAGCAGCACGGTACTCCCGGGAGCGGCGCAGGAACTCCCAGCGTCGTTCGTCGCGCTCCAGGGCGTCGATGTACTCGTAGTCTTCGGCTCGGCGCCAGTCGGGCGCGCGGCTCGTGTCTGTCATGGCGTTTCCCTCGCATCGGAAACGGTCGCAGAAAAGGGAGCCCACCCCAGCACGCTGCGATGCGCGTTTTCGGCCGCTAAGCCTAGGAGTGGACGAAACCAACCGCCCTCGGTCACGGAGAGTAGACGGAAGCTGAGCCTGCAATCTACCGCGCCGCGATAGCCGTGTAACCCAGTTGGAGGCAGGAGTGCCGCAGACCGCACCCACGCAAGCCCCCATACAGCGATCCTGCGCTGAAGGCCAGTTCTGACGATCACCAGGCCCATCGTCAGAAGTACGTCGCCGTGACGTTACGCGAGATATTTGTCTCGCTATGAATCGCCTCTCATCTCCAGCTAAGACCGCACGAATCCGCCAGGGCCTCAGCCTTCGCGATGTGGCGGTTGCGGTCGGCATGTCCCATGTCTGGGTGATGCGAACGGAGAACAGCGAGACAGTGCCCAGCCGGCAAGACCGCGACCGCCTCGCAGAGGCCCTGGGCATTGATCTCAGCCAAATGCCATGCCGCGAGGACTTCGAGCCGTGAGCCCCGCGCTGGAAGAACTGATCCGGGCGCTCGCCCGCGCTGCGGTGGACGACCACCTCGCGGGACTATCCGCGCCCTCGGGCTCTGTGCCCGATGACACCAAGGATTCACCGAATGAAAAAGCCGAATGCGGCACCAGCGGAGCGCGCGGTGGTCTCTAAGTCTTCAAATTCGAAGAAGCCCCGGGCCTCGCGGCAGGCGCCCTTCACAGTGTTCGAAATGGCGTTGGCCGACCTTGCCAGATCTGGCCTAACCGTGGACGACGCAGCGGCCATGCAGATTGCACCCGGCGATCCGGAAGAACTGCGTGGGTTGGGCCTGCCCTCAAAGAAGTCTTACGAGATCCCGTATTTCGACATCAAAGGGGAGTCGACCGGTTTCCGTCGCTGGCGCTACCTAGAGGACACACGGGACGCGTTAGCGCAGAAGACGGACAAGAAGCCCATTCGCTACGTCCAAGAACGTGGCACGAGGCCGCAGATGTACTTGGCGCCGATGGTGCCCTGGGAAGCCACGATCGCGGATACGAGCATTCCAATCGGCGCAACCGAGGGAGAGAAGAAGGCGGCAGCGATGTGCGCTGCAGGCATTCCCTGCATCGGGCTAGGCGGAGTGTGGTCGTTCAAGTCCGAAGGCAAGCCAATCCCAGATCTCGACCTCTTCGATTGGCGAGACCGTCAGGTCTACATCGCCTACGACTCGGATGCGAAGACCAATCCAGATGTCGCACAAGCGAGATCGGCGCTTGCCGCGGAACTCACATCTCGCGGCGCGAGGGTGCACATCGTCGATGTGCCCGACGCGGACGACGGCGCGAAGCAAGGGGTAGACGACGTACTGGTCAAAGGTGGAGTCGAGGCGCTTTCGGCATGCATCGCCGCGGCCGTGCCTTGGACTGATTCGATCGAAGTAATGAACAGCAAGCATGCGGTCGTGATGCTCAACGGCAAGTGCTGGATTCTCACTGAGTGCCTCGATGCGAAGGGCGCTGTCATGTTCACGCTGTCCACTCCCAACGACATGCGGCACAAGTACGCCAACGTACAGGTCGCGGTCGGCGACAAGCAGCGGAATCTCTTCGATCTGTGGATGACCAGTCCGAGGCGTCGCAGCCTCGACGGGATCGTGTTTGATCCGACCGGCATGGCCCCTCCGAACTATCACAACATCTGGCGCGGCTTTGCGGTAGATGCGCGGGAAGGCGATTGCTCGCTCTTTCTCGCGCATGCATTTGATGTCATGTGCAGCGCAAACGAAGCCCTTTTCGAATGGCTTATGGCGTTCCTGGCCGACGCGGTGCAAAACCCAGGCAGGCGGCCGGGCACCGCGATCGTCTTCAGAGGCAAGCAGGGCACGGGGAAAAGCCTCTTCGTCTCATTCTTCTTGCGGCTTCTCGGCATTCACGCGGTGACCGTGACGAACAGTCGCCACCTCGTCGGAAACTTCAACGACCACCTGAAGTACGCCTTGGTCATACACATCGATGAAGGTCACTGGGGCGGCGACAAGGCGACCGAGGGCACGATCAAGGCGCTCGTCACAGAGCCGGTACGAATGGTGGAATCGAAGGGCAAGGATGCCTATCCGATCGACAACTACGCGCGCCTTCTGTTCACGACCAACCACGACTGGGCAGTGCCCGCTGGATTGGAAGAGCGGCGCTTCCTGGTTGTCGACGTCAGCGACGTGCACATGCAGGATCACGCGTACTTCAAAGCGCTCAGCGACCAAATGGAGCATGGCGGCCTTGAGGCGCTGATGCACCACCTGATGAACCTCGACATCTCCGGGGTGAACCTGCGCGCAATTCCGAAGACGCGCGCGCTCACCGAGACGAAGGTGCTCTCGATGACGCCGGTACAGCGCTTCTGGTTCGACTGCCTCGAACGCGGCACCAACAGCCCACGCGGCGGTTGGTGCGACGAGGTCGAATGCGACCGGCTATACGACCTCTACGCAGAGCGCTCCACGTCGGCCGGCGTGCGCCACCGCTCGATGCAAACAGAACTTGGCATGGCGCTCAAGAAGCTCGTGCCCGGCCTCGCAAGGCGCCGCCCTGTGCGAAACGGAGCGCAGAGCTATGTATGGCGCTTTCCCAGTCTCGAAGACTGTCGTACCGCAATGTCAGAGGCCATGCGCTGCGAACTCGACTGGGACGATACCGGCGATACACCGTCCAAGGCCCGCAGTACCAGGAGTCGAAAGTGATGGTGCTTGACTACCCCGCAACCGCGGCCACGGAGGGCTCTATTGGCTCCCCTGTCGCTCCCGGAACGACTGACAAGGGCCTGCGCAGGGGCGGAAACCTTTGTGCGACTGTGACTCCCCGGCCGGGAATCCGACCCATCCCACCTACGGTGGCCCGAAACGGGAAGGTCGGCTTGCCGGAAGGCTTGCAAATGCTGGCCGTATCCGACCCTGCTTACCTTTCTAACCTTTTCAATAAATCAACGCATGCAGGCGCACATGCACGTCGCACGCATGTGCATCCAAACCGACCGACCCGATTGGGTTGGCAAGGTCAGCAAGGTCAGCAAGAGCGAACAACCGCAAGCCTTCCGGGCTCGCCGACTTCGTGGAACAGGTCGGCACGCAGCCAACCTCGGACTCGCCGCGGGATGGCAAATCAGCCGCTCCCGTCGCTTTCGTACCCCTGCCCCGCCCTCGGCCCGTCCCGAGATCACCCGTGCGCGTGCGCGCGGAACCCCATCCCTGAATATTTCTAGGAGGAATCAGCATGGCATTCAAGAAGGGACAGTCCGGCAACCCAGCTGGGAAGCCGAAGGGCGCGCTTAGCAGGCGCACGCTGCTGGCGAAGCAACTGGAGGCCCACATGCCCGACCTGATCTCCAAGGTCGTGGAGCTGGCCAAGAAGGGCGACACCCAGGCGCTCAAGATCTGCATCGACCGGGGCCTCCCCGCAAAGAAGGTGATCGACGAGTTGGTCGACCTCGGCAAGCCCCTGGACGGCACCGCTGCGGAACAGGGTCGCATCGTCCTGCAGGCCGTCGGCGAAGGCCGCATCACGCCCGACCAGGCCGCCACGCTCATGACCTCCATCGCGGCGCAGGCCCGCGTGGTGGAGATCGACGAGCTGGAGCGCCGCCTCAAGACGCTCGAAGAAGCCAGCGGCGTGAGGTCGGAATGAGGAAGCCCATGATCCGCAAGGCAAATCCCCGCACGCGATTGGATCGGGGCCCCGATACCACCTTAGAACACGGGCGATCCGAACTAATCGCGCGGCTGCCAAAGGCGCGGCTGATCCGCAACCCGCTCACCTCTGCGCAGGTCATACGCATGGCCGATGGGTTCGGCCTCTACTGCGGCGACGAGGGCTACTTCCTGGTGCAACCGGCTCCGGCGGGGTTCATCTCGCTACCGATGGAGTTCGCGGACGCGAGGCACTGGGCTATCGCCCACGGCTGCGAGCACGCCTTCGACGACTACCACCGCGCCCTTGAGGCCGTCTACAAGGCGCATGGGGTGCCGCTGTGAGAGCGTCCGTCGCATCCCGGCTCGGTGCAATCGAGCGGCGCCTCGCGGCGAGGTCTGGATCGATGCGGCTGACGAACGGCCAGATCGCCGACGCCCTGTGCGCCGCGTGCTCCGCGCCTTCACGTGCCGAACGCGCCGCCGCACTGGAGTTCGCGCGCTTCATCGAGGGCCTTTCGGCGGCACAGCTACGAACCGGCCGGTTCGATGCGTCGGGCCTGAGCAACGACGCCCTCGCCTTCTCCATCAGCCTCTTCCAAGGCGCGTTCGCCAATCCATTCCAGTCCAATTGAAGGAGCCACTATGGCAACACTCGAAAGCGTCACCCCCACGCCGGCTCGGCTGGGCGGCCACCTGCCTGCGGAGTCCGCGATCCAGCCGCGGGTCGACATCGCGCAGCAGATCGATGGCAAGACGTACTCCACCCGCCGTGCCGCGCTGATCCATACGTGCTCGAACGGCGACTCCCTCTACTACGACAAGGCCTCTGGCTACTTCGTCGTTCGCGTGACCCGGTTGATCGCCGGCATGCCTGCGTACGCAGTCCTCCCTCTCGGCGACGAACAGCTCAAGCAGTGGGCCACCGCCAACGCTGTCCTCGATCGCGTGACCGCTAAGGCAGCAGGTCTCGGCACCGCGCTGCTGCTCAAGCTGGCGCGCGACCGCAGCAAGCGCAGCGGCGCCACACCGGAGCAGGAGCTCCAAAAGATCGTTCGCGAGCGACCGGAAGTCGCCGCGATCGCCCAGCGTCTCGTCAAGTGACGCGTCCATCCCATACCAACCAAGGAACCGAAATGGAACAGTCTCTCAAGGAACAGCTTGCGGCGGCCCATGCCGTACTTCAGTCCATCGGACACGAGCAGCAGAAGCGCTCCGAGGCCAGCTCGAAGGTCAACGGCGAGATCGCCCGGCTGAATGCTCTCAAGGCCGACACCGCAGCCGCAGACGAGCACGCCGCACAGATCAGCGCTCGACGTCACCTCGGCGAGGCGACTGATGCCGAGGCCAAGGCAGCGCGCGACGCCGCGGAAAGCGCTGCAGCGGCCGCTGCTGGCGCAGAGCGTGCGATCGTGCAGCTCCAGCGCGAGGCAGAGCTGGTGCACGGCCGCTACATGGACACCATTGCACCCGGCACCGCGGCGCAAAACGTCTGCAACCAGCTGCGGGCCACCGTCCTCTACGAATCCGCCAATCAGGCGGTCGTGGAGTACTTGGAGGCTGCCTCCAACCTGCGCGAGAAGCTGCAGGTGCTGGTTGGCCACGCTAAGGCACTCGAACGCATCAAGGGTGCCGAGCCCTTCACGCGGCAGTTCCATGTCGCCCTCGACGTGCCGGCCTTCCCGACGTTGGCGGCGTTTCGTCCGCATCCGCACCACCGCCTCCAACTGGCGATCGGCATGAACGGCGACGTGGAACGCGCCGCGGACGCAATCGTCAGCAAGCTCCGCGACGACGGCTACGCCTTCTGACGCCACCGATTGCCGACCATCCGAGTCGGCCTATGGGCCACCCCGCGATGCGGTGTGGCCACTGCCTATATTGCTAGCTTCCCAGCACCTGAGGCGCCAGCCATGAAGACCAAACCGACGATCAACGCCCGACGCATTCAGCTCGTCGGCGCCTGGACGACTGAGGCCGAGGCCCGCGCCATCCGAGAGTTCAAAGCGCGCCTCGTGCTGGACGGCCTCACCTACAAGGACTGGCTCTCCGCCCGTATCGCCGAGTACGTCGCCCCGCGGGGCCGCAAGTGAAGGCCGCCGTCTACGCGCGCTTCTCGACCGACAAGCAGCGCGACGCCTCAATCGACGACCAGCTGCGCAATTGCCGGCGTTGGGCCGAGCGCCACGGCGCCGAGGTCTGCAGCGTCTTCGAAGATCGCGGCATCTCGGGTGCGAGCAAGGATCGGCCGGGCTTCAAGGCAGCGCTTGCGGAAGCCGATGCCGGCGGCTTCGACGTGTTGCTCGTGGACGACCTATCTCGCCTCAGTCGCGACGACGTGGAGACCAAGCAGACGATACGGCGCTTCAAGTTCAGAGGCCTGCGCATCGTCGGCGTGAGCGATGGGTACGACTCGGCCCAGAAGGGCGAGAAGATTCAGTCCACCATGCGCGGGCTGATGAACGAGATGTACATCGACGACCTGCGCGAGAAGACGCATCGGGGGCTGCACGGCCAAGCGCTCGCCGGCAACAACACAGGCGGCAAGGCCTACGGCTACAAGCACGTTCCGACCTTCCACTCCAGCAAGCTCGATCCACACGGGCGGCCGGTAGTTGAGGCAGTGCGCCGCGAGATCGATCCTGAACAGCAAGCGATCGTCCTTGAGATATTCGAGAAGTACGCAGCCGGCTGGTCTCCACGCCGCATCGCCACCGACCTCAACGGTCGTGGCATCCCTTCGCCGCGCGGTCGCAAGTGGCAGCAGACGGCGATCTACGGCGATCCCGACGAGGGCACGGGCATCCTCTGCAATCGGCTCTACATCGGCCTCTATCAGTGGAACCGCCGCGAGTGGCGCAAAGACCCCGACACGGGTCGCCGCACAAAGCGCGTCCGCGATCGCAGCGAGTGGGTCGAGACGCCGATGCCAGCGTTGCGCATCGTCCCGCAAGAGCTATGGGACAAGGCGATGGGCCGGCGCACCGCGCTGACCGCCGAGAAGGGCGAGCGCATTCGGCTCGGCATCCGCGACGCCAACGACAGGGGCCGCAGCACAGGTCGCGGCCCGAAGTATCTGTTCTCGGGGCTGCTCAAGTGCGGCCTCTGCGGCGCGAACTACAAGGTCTACAGCTCGACGTCCTACGGCTGCGGCCTGAACATCGACGGCGGCCACACGGCCTGCGCGAACCGCTTTAGGCTGCCACGCAAGGTCGCCGAGACGCGACTGCTGGACGTGCTCAAGGGCGAGCTGTTCAGCGAAGAAGCTTGCGCGCTGTTCGTGAAGGAGACCTCCCGCCTGCTGCGCGAGCACGCGGCCGGCACAGCGCCCGACCTCAAGCGCGCGGAGCGCGACGTCGAGGCCGCGAATCGCGAGATCGAGAACATCATGGCGGCCATACGGGCCGGCATCATCACGACGAGCACGAAGACCGCGCTGGAGGCCGCGGAGGCCCGCAAGACGCTGGCCGAAGGAGTGCTGTCGAGCGCGACGGCCGCAGACTCGAAGGCTGCGAACAAGGTGGTCGCGATGCTGCCCAGGGCGCTCGATCGCTACCGCACGATGCTCGGCGATCTCGCGGGCGTGCTGGGACGCGACGTAGACCGCGCGAGGGCGCAGCTGAGGCAACTTCTGGGGGATATCCGCTTGCACCCGGCCGGGAGAGGCCTGGAGGCTGAGATCAGCGCGGACTGGTTCGGCGCGTTAAGCCTCGCCGGGACTGATCCGGCAAGACTTAAGGTATTGATGGTTGCGGGGGCAGGATTTGAACCTACGACCTTTGGGTTATGAGCCCAACGAGCTACCAGACTGCTCCACCCCGCGACTGAGAAAGCTATTATGGCACGAAATGGCAGCGGGTGTCACGCGACCCTTGCGAAGCTGCGTAAAGCGCGATGGATCGACGGTCACTTCGGCGCGGGCAGCAGCTCATCGATGAGGCGCAAGGTCTCGGTCAGGCGGATCGGCTTGGCGAGGTAGGCGCGCACGCCCGCGACGGTGGCGGCGTCGCGCTGGAACTGTGTGCTGTCGGCCGACACCACCACCACCGGCACGCGCGTCAGCAGGGGCATCGTGCGCATCCATTCGGCCACGTCGAGGCCGGAACCGTCGGGCAGGTGCAGATCGACCAGCACGAGGTCGGGGCGCAGGCGATCGATCATCTCGATGCCGTCGCGCACGCTCACGGCAAGGTGCAGCCGGCAGTCCGGGCGCTGTTCGATCACCTCCTGCATCAGCAGCGCGTTGATCGGGTTGTCTTCCACGTAGACGATCTGGCCGCCGGTGCCGCCGGTCGAGGCATCGCGCGTAGGCGCATCGCCAGGCGCGACGGGCGGCATGCCCAGCGCGCGAGGCAGCGTGAGCGTGACGCGCGTGCCGACGTCGGGGCGGCTGTCGATGGCGATGGTGCCGCCCATGCGCTCGATCAGGCGCCGGCTGATGACGAGGCCGATGCCCGTGCCCTCGATCGCGCTGGACTCGAGGCCCAGGCGATCGAACGCGGAGAACAGGCGTGCGAGCTGCGCGGCGGTCATGCCCCGCCCGGTATCGGAGATCTCGACGACCAGGCGGCCCGGGTCGTCGTCCTCACGCGCCGCGCCGGCGCCCGGCGCGGGCGCGCGCACATGCACGGTGACGTCGACGCGCCCGTTCTCGAGGTTGTACTTGATCGCGTTGCCGATCACGTTGACGAGGACCTGGCGCAGCCGCGTGGCGTCGGCCCGCACGCTGCAGGCCTCGCGCGGCTGGTGCGGCGGCAAGGCCACCGCCAGCGTCACCTTGGCCGTCTCGGCGAGCGGTGCGAGCAGGCGAACGCTCTCGTTGATGACGAGTCCGACGTCGACGTCGGCCATCTGGATGCGGGCGTTGCCGGACTCGATCGTCGACAGGTCGAGCACGTCGTTGATCAAGGTCACGAGGTGCCAGCCGGCCGCCTCGATGCGCGCGACGCGTTCGCGCTGGTGGCCGTCGAGCGGGTGGTCCTCTTCGAGCTGAAGCAGCTGCGCGTAGCCCAGCATCGCGTTCATCGGCGTGCGCAGCTCGTGGCTCACGCGCGAGAGGAATTCCGACTTGGCCTGGCTCGCGGCCTCGGCGCGCCGGCGCGCGAGTTCCAGCTCGCCGGAACGCACGCGCTCCGATTGATCGGTTCCGACGAACAGGAAGCCCAGCGAATCGGCGGCGGGCGCCACGCCGCTGCCGGGCGCGAACACGACCTCGCCTTCCCCGCGCCGATCCGGCGAGCCCTGCGGCGATCGGGCACTGGCCAGCGAGTTGCGCACGGCGGTGACGGCCAGCGACACGCTCAGGCGCGAGCCGTCCTTGCGGAAGTACGTCCAGTCGCGCACCTCGTAGCCGAAGCGCTCGGCCACCGCGGTGATCACCTCGCGGCCGCGCACCGGCCGCTTGAACTGGTGCGTGAGCTCTTCCGAGCGGGCGGCGAGTTCGAGCGGATCGTGCACGCCCAGCGGGCACTGCTCGCCGAGCACCTCGGCCGCGCGATACCCCAGCATCTTCTCGGCGCCGCGATTGAACAGGCGCACGACGTGATTCGCGTCGACGGCGATGATCGCAACCTCGGTGGCCGCGTCCAGCAGGGCCTGCAGTTCGGCCTGCGCGTGGCGCGCGGTGCGTTCCTGGTCCTTTGCCCGATCGAGCAGCCGACGCAGCTGCGCCCACAGCGCGTGGACCTCCTCACTGCCGAGGTCCACGTCGGGCTCGCCGGGCTCGGCGGGCCCCCGGGGCCTGTCGTCGACGAGGTCGGCCGCGGCGCTGACCAGTTGGCGGTAGTTGCCCGCCTGGCGCTGCGCGAGCCTGAGCGCGATCGCGACGACGATCACCAGCACCACCAGCACCGCGATGCCCACCACGCCGGCGAGCTGCTTGACCGGCGCGAACAGCGCGTCGCGCGGCTGCGCCACCAGCACGTACCAGCCGGTGGTGGCCGCCGGCGCGACCGTGGCCAGCCAGCGCTTGCCGTCGAACTCGATCTCGCCGGGGCCGGAATAGCCGTTGAGCGCTCGATGCACGAGGTCGACCTGGCTCAGGTTCTCCTGCCAGTTGGCGCGCTCCTGGTCGGGATGCACGATCACGCGGCCCAGCGCGTCGAACACGATCACCGCCACGTCGCTCACGTTGTGCGCGACCTGGATCTGGTGCGCCATCTTGTCGAGCGACAGGTCCGCCACCACCAGCCGCCCGTCGGACGGCGCCACGACCACGGCCGTGATGTGGCCGGTCAGCGGCGACAGGAAGGTGTCGGACCAGATCGGCGCCGTGGCGGTGCGCGCACGCTCGAAGAAGGGCCGGCGCGACAGGTCCAGGCCTTCCCAGTCCTGCTTGCCCAGGCGCGTGCCGGGGCGCACTTCGGCGATCGCGACGACGCCGGTCGGATCCAGCAGGACCGCCGACTCCAGCGACTGGGCCTCGTCGAGCGCCTCGCTCAGCGCCGCGCGGATCTCGGGCTCCTCGGCCCCGGGACGCACGTGCGTGGCCGCGCGCGCGGCGGCCTCGCGCGGCGCGGCGATCAACAGCTCCACCTGCGCGCGGATCAGCAACGCGGTGCGCTGGTTCTCCTCCTCGATGTCGCGCAGCGTCTTCGGAACGGCGACTGCGGCCCACAGCACGATCACCAGCAGCAAGGGTACGCACGCGAGCAGGACATATTGGCGCGTGAGGATCCGCTTGAGGGACTGGCGCGCCGGCTTCATGGCGTCGGGGCGCATGGGGCCAGCCTCCGCCTGGCGGCTGCGGCGCGAGCGCCTTCGGGCGGCCGGGCGGCGCTCATGTGCCCAGCATCACGAAACGCCCCTTGCGCACCTCGCTGAGGCGGAAGCGGCGGATGCTGTCGCCGAAGTGGTCGAGCACCACCGGCTGCTGCAGCCCGGGCCACTCGGCGGGCGCGCTGAGCACGTCGCGCAGCGACTGGCGCGCCGACTTGCGGCGCAGGCCCTCGGCGCCGAGCATCGTCGCGTCGTACGAGAACACCGCCGCCTGGCTCGGCGGGTTGCCGAAGCGCTCGATGAAGCGCTTGCGGAAGTCGACGTAGGCCGGCTCGGGGCTGTCGAGGTCGAGCGCCTGCAGCACCAGCGCGCCTTCGATGGCACGGCCCCCCATCTGCAGCAGCTGCACGTTCGCGGCCCAGGAGGCCATCGCGATCTGCACGTCGGGATCGAGCCGGCGCACGTGCTGCGAGACGATGGCCGCGTCGACGGCGCCGCACACGAACAGCACCAGCCGGGGATGCGTGGACAGCAGGTCCGCGGCGAGCGCCGCATAGTCCGGGTTCTGGTCCGTCTCGTAGCGCACGACGTGGATCGGCGCGCCGCCCTGCGACTGGAAGCGGGCGCCGAACTTGTTCGTGAAGCTCTCGCTGTACGTGCGATTTCGCCATTCGGCCATCACGGCGGCGGAGCGCAGCCCGCGCGCGATGGCGGCGTCGGCGATCTGCTCGGCGCCCGGCCCGGCCGGCGGGATCACGCGGAAGAACCAGTCGTCAGCCCCGCTCAAGTCGTCGGAGTTGGCCGTGGGACTGATCAACACCACCTGCCGCTTCGCGGCCTCGGGCAGCATGCGCTTGGCGATCACGCTGGTCATCGGGCCGATGGCGAAGGCGTCGCCCTCGTCGGCCACGGCGTCGATGGCCGCGGTGGCCGCCTCGGGCGTGGGGCCGTCGTCATGGAGGCGCAGTTCGTAGTGCGGCCCCGATTGGGCGTTGAGCGTGTCGATGGCCAGCTGCGCCCCGTTGCGGCCGTCGATCGCCAGCTCCGTGACATGGCCCGAGAGGCTGCCCACGAAGGCGACCTTGATCGTCGGCGCCGGCTGGCAGCCGCATAGCGCGGCCAAGCCAAGAGCGGCCAGGCGGCGAATCGTCTGGAGTCGCGAGAGAGGCATGTTGGAGGGGCACCCGCAGGACGGAGCGGCGGTTCCGTGGCCGAGCATATCCGCCCGCGGGAGCCGATGGCAAGCGGCGGCCCGCGCGGGCGCCGCGGACGTGAACCAATGCGCAATGCCGCCGCGGCGAATCCGGCGCTTAAATACGGGGCCGGGTATACGACGCGTCAGTCGGCGATCGCCTTGGGGCCCGGGACCCAGCACCAGGCGCCGGGCTTCAGGTCGGCCGGCAGCTCCAGCTTGCCGAAGCGGCTGCGGTGCAGCGCCTCCACCCGGTTGCCCACCGCGGCCAGCATGCGCTTGACCTGGTGGTACTTGCCTTCGGCCAGCGTCAGGCGGATGCCGTGCAAGCCTTCGGCGGCGCCGGCCCAGGGCTCGGCGGCGAGCGCGGCGACCGGCGCCGGGTCGTCCAGCAGCACCACGCCGGCGAGCAGGCGGGCGATCTGGTCGGGCGTCACCGGGTGCTTGCACGAGGCGTCGTAGATCTTGGGCACGTGGTGCTTCGGCGACGTCCAGCGATGCAGCAACTGGCCGTCGTCGGTGAACAGCAGCAGGCCGGTGGTGTCCTCGTCGAGCCGGCCCACGCTCTGGGCGTCGCGGCGCAGCAGCGGCGGCGGCAACAGGCTGTAGACGCTCGGATGGTGCTTGGGCTTCTTGGAGCACTCGTAGCCCGCGGGCTTGTTCAGTGCGATCAGGGCCTTGGCGTGGTACGGCCAGTCCTTGCCTTCGACGTTGAGCACGAGGCCTTCGGGGTCGAGGTCCTCGAACGGATCGTCATGCACCACGCCGTCGATGGCGACGAAACCGCCGAGCACGAGTCCCTCGCAGGCGCGGCGGGCGCCGAAGCCCTGCGAGAAGACGATCTGCGCGAGCTTCATAGTCCGGCGGCGGCCAGGCTGCCGGAGAAGCGCGCCG
>FTJN01003199.1_pt5 | contig 28556 bp, 29 predicted proteins | sample 1658361 | NCBI WGS metagenome assembly FTJN01 (sample SAMEA3914819, study PRJEB12502) | metagenome | biome: forest; material: soil | place: Canada | collected 2010-06-26 | depth 0.3 m
GCTCGTCGGCGACGGCCTCGACGCCCAGCTCAAGCGTCTCCCGCCCGCGCTTGGCGCCGCAGCCGGGCACGTCGAGCGCCAGGACCGCCGCGCCCTGGGCTTCCAGGGCGCGCACGGTTTCATCCCACACCCAGCTCCCATGCCCTCCTCCGTGGAGGAGGGCAAAGGCGGGCGTCTTGGTCACTTCCCGACCATTTCCTTCACGGTCGCGACGATGGTGTCGACCGAGACCAGATAGGCGTCTTCCAGCGGCTTGGAGAACGGCACCGGCGAATAGGGCGCGCCGAGGCGGCGGACCGGAGCCTTCAGTTTCCCGAACAGCTCCTCGTTGACGGTCGCGGCGATTTCCGCGCCGGGACCAAAGTTGCGGACCGCCTCGTGGACGACCAGGCAGCGGCCGGTCTTGGCGACCGACTTGAGCACGGTTTCCCGGTCCCAGGGCGACACGGTGCGCAGATCAACCAGTTCGACCGAGATACCGGCCTCGGCCAGCGGAGCCAGGGCCTGCAGGCTGCGAACCACCATCGACGACCACGAGACGATGGTCAGGTCCGTGCCCTCGGCGGCGACCTTGGCCACGCCCAGCGGGATAGGGCCCTGATCGACGGGAACGTCACCCGGGATGAACAGCGTGCCGGCCGACTCGATGATGATGCAGGGATCGGGATCCTGGATGCACGACAGCAGCAGACCCTTGTAGTCGGCCGGGTTGGACGGCGCGACGACCTTGATCCCGGCGCTGTGGGCGAACCAGCCCTCCAGGTGGTCGGCGTGCTGGCCGGCGGTCTGCCAGCCGGCGCCCGTCAGGGTGCGGATGGTGATCGGCACCGTGCTCTGGCCGCCGGACATGAAACGCAGCTTGGCCGCGTGGTTGAAGATCATGTCCATGCAGACGGCGGTGAAGTTCATCAGCATGATCTCGGCGACGGGCTTGTAGCCCGCCAGCGCCGCGCCGATGGCCGCGCCGATGATCGCCTGTTCCGAGATCGGCGTCGACTTGACGCGCTGATCGCCGAACTTGGTGGACAGGCCGATGGTGGCGCCGGTCACGCCGCCGCCTTCGCGGTCGGCGATGTCCTCGCCGAACACCAGAACCTTGGGGTCCTCCGCCATGGCCTGGTGCAAGGCCGAATTGACCGCCTGGAAGGCGTGCATCTTGACAGTCTCGGTCATGCGGGGATCTCCGTGGCAAACACGTCGCGGCGCAGTTCGTCGACGGACGGGTAGGCGCTGGCCAGACCGAACTCCATCGCGTCATCCACTTCGGCCTGGATGTCGGCCTGCAGCTTGGTCAGTTGTTCGTCGGTCGCGTGGCCTTCGGCCAGCAGACGCGCGCGGAAGGCGGGCAGCGGATCCTTGGCGATCGCGGCGGCCTTTTCTTCCTTGGTCATGTACTTGTCGTCGTCGCCCAGCACGTGGCCGAGGAAGCGGAAGGTCTTGCACTCCAGCAAGGTCGGCCCGCCGCCCTCGCGCGCCAGGTTGATCGCTTCATAGGCGGCCGCGTACATGGCCCAGGGGTCGTTGCCGTCCACCGTGTAGCCCGGCATGCCGTAGCCGATGGCGCGCTTGGAGATGAAATCGACCGAGGTGCCGTTCTCATAGCGGGTGTGCTCGGCGAAGCCGTTGTTCTGGCAGACGAAGATCACCGGCAGCTTCCACAGCGAGGCCAGGTTCAGCGACTCGTGGAACGCGCCGATGTTGGAGGCGCCGTCGCCGAAATAGGCGATGCTGACGCGCTTGCTGCCGTCCAGCTGGGCCGCCCAGCCCAGGCCGTTGGCGATCGGCATGGAGGAGCCGACGATGCCGGTGGTGACCATCACGCCGGTTTCCGGGTGGGTCAGGTGCATCGGGCCGCCCTTGCCCTTGCAGGTGCCGTCGACGCGGCCGGCGATCTCGGCCCACAGCGGCCGCAGCGGCATGTCCTTGGCGACCATGTCGTGGATGCCGCGATAGATCGTGCAGATGGTGTCTTCGTTGGTCAGCAGCGAGGAGATGGCCGACGGAATGACTTCCTGACCGCGCGCCGAGTAGTAGGGCATGATCAGCTTGCCCGCCCGCATCGCCCGGCGGATCGTGTCGTCATTGCGCTCGATCCGGATCATCCGCCGGTAGATATCGACCAGCGTCTCCGTGCTGGGGGCCGGACTGTTGCTATGCTCTGCCATGACGTCCTCGAGGGATGTGGATTGGTGCAATCGATCTGCGTTCGGGGCGGCGAGGTCAATCGCGCCCCGACCCGCCCCGGCGATATCTCACGGGTCGGCCGCCGGACCGATGGCGTGCCGCCCGCTACCGCGCGACGAAGGCGGTGCGACAGGGAGAAACAAGATGGCTCGGATGCTGAGCGCGACCGCCGTCGGCGGCGCTGGAATCGACGGCGTGCGGATCCAAGAGGTCGCCGTGCCGGAGCCCGGTCCCGGCGAAGCCCTTGTGCGCCTGAAGGCGGCGACGCTGAACTTCCGCGACCTGATCGCCGCCAAGGGCATGATGGCGGGGCTGACCAAGGAGCCGGACTATGTGCCGCTGTCCTGTGGAACAGGCGAGGTGATCGCGGTCGGCGACGGCGTCGATCGCGTGGCGCCGGGCGACCGGGTCAATCCGATCTTCGCGCTCGGCTGGATCGATGGTCCGCGGCCGACGATGGACATGCTGGGCGCCCGCGTGGACGGCGTCGCACGGCAATATGCGGTCTTCCCCGCCGACAGCCTTTGCCACGTGCCCGACACGATGAGCGATCTCGAAGCCGCGACCATGACCTGCGCCGGGCTGACGGCCTGGAACGCCTTGTTCCAACCTCGCTCGCTTCAGGCCGGCGAATGGGTTTTGCTGCAGGGCACCGGCGGGGTTTCGATCGCGGCGCTGCAGTTCGCCAAGGCCGCCGGCGCGAACATCGTCATCACCTCGTCGTCGGACGCCAAGCTGGCGCGGGCCCGCGCGCTGGGCGCCGACATCACCGTCAACTATCGGACCGAGGCTGATTGGGCCGCCGCCGTTCGCCGCGAGCGGGGCGGCCAGGGCGTGGACATCGTCGTCGACGTGGTCGGCGCCAGTCAGGTCGACACCGCCGCCTCGCTGCTCAACCCGGGCGGCGTGATCTCGGCGATCGGCATGTTGGGATCAGAGTTCAGCTGGCACTTGGCGGACGTGGGCGGGCATCCCGTCGCGCGCATCACCGTGGGCAACCGGACGGAGCACGAGGCCATGCTGGCCTTCTGCGAACGTCATGCGATCCGGCCGGTGGTCGACGCGGTCTACGACCTGACGCGCCTCCAGGACGCCTTGAGACACCTGGAGTCGGGGCGGTTCTTCGGCAAGATCGGCGTCAACCTGCTCTGAGCGCCGCCATCTTCTCGGGATCGAGCAGCTTCCACATGCCGTCGGCGGATGCGACCGTGCGTTCGCCGGCCGTGATCAGGCCGCGCATGAACACGATCTGCGACGTTCGGCGGACCAGCTCGGGCCGGCAGACCAGGAAACTGCCGATCGGCGCCGCCGCGACGAACTGCATCTGCAGCTGAAGCGTCACGCAGTCGCGGGTATGGGCCGCATCGACGACGCCGATGCCCAGGGCGATGTCGGCGAAGGTCATCAGAACCCCGCCGTGGATCGTGCCGACATGGCCGTTGCCGTGTCGCTCTTCGCCCTGAAGGCCGACGATCCGCCCGCCCTCCTCCTGGAGAACCCAATAGGGGCCGGCGGTCTCGTTGAAGTGGGTGCCCGACATCCGGACCCAGCCGTCCGCCTCCAGCCGCGCCGCCTCGTCGGCGGTGTTCACAGCTGGTTGCCCACGCCCGCCGCGTGTTTGGCGGCGATATAGCCGAAGGTCAGGGACGGACCGATGCTGGCGCCGGCCCCCGGATAGATGTTGCCCATGACCGAGGCCGTGGAGACGCCGGTGGCGTACAGGCCCTCGATCGGCGAACCGTCGGCCCGCACCACGCGGCCGTTCACGTCGGTCACCGCGCCGCCATAGGTGCTGACGTCGCCCGGCACCACGTTGAGCGCATAGAACGGACCGGTCTCGATCTTGCCCAACGATTTGCTGGCGTCGCTATAGGGGTCGCCCAGCCAGGAGTCGTACGCCCGCTCACCGCGATGGAAGTCCTCGTCCACGCCCTTCTCGACAAAGGCGTTCCAGCGCTCGACAGTGGCTTTCAGGGCTGCGGGATCAACATTGATCAGGCCAGCCAGAGCCTCGATGCTGTCGGCCTTTTTCAGATAACCCTGCTCGGTCCAGGCGGCGGGCTTGTTGGCCCCCGGCATGGTGCCGGCGACCATGTACTGGTCAATGCAGGTCCAGTCGAAGATCGCCCAGCTGGGAATGGCGGGCACTGTCTGGTTCCGCTTCAGCATGTTCTCGCAATAGAGCTCGTAGGAGCCGCCTTCGTTCATGTAGCGAACGCCAGACTGGTCAACGAGAATGGCATGCGGCTTGCCTGTCAGGCTCTGGATCGGTGGCGTGGGGAACATCTTCTCCCAGCCCGGGGCCAGCGAGGTTTGGTAACCGACCATCTGGTCCATCTGGGCCAAGACGCCGCCGATGCGCTCCATCTCGACATGCATCTCGCCCATGTCGCCCTCATTGGTCTGCGACCACTCGGCGTGGGTGCCCGGCATGTACTTGTCGCGCATGGGCTGGTTGCGGGCGAAACCGCCGGCGTTGACCAGCACGCCCAGCTTGGCGCCTACCCGCCACGGCTTGCCGTCCTTCACCGTCGCCACGCCGGTCACGACGCCGTTCTCGACGATCAGTTCGGAAACCGGAGATTCCAGACGCACATCGACGCCCGCCTTGAGGCCCGCCAACAGCATCCGCCCCTGCAGGGCCGCGCCGGCCGAGACGACCTTCTTACCGGTCAGCCGCGTCCACGCGGTGCGAAGAATGACCTTCAGGAACGCCTTACGGCCGGTCCAGCTCTTCTTGTAATACGGAAGCTTCATGCCTTCGTCGAGCCGGACGGGTACGGGCAGGAATCCGGGGCGCAGCTTGGATTTCCACTCGCCAAGTTCGTTGGTGTCGAACAGCTGGGCCGAAACGCAGCGGGTGGTTTTGCAGCCGCCCGGCAGCTCATCGTAATAGTCGGGCCAGAAGTCGGCGGTGCGTTCCATCTTGAGCCCCTGATCGACCAGGAAGTCGATCATCTTGGGGGCTTCCTGGACATAGGCCAGGCGACGCTCGCGCGAGGTGCCAGGCGCGGCGCCCGGATCGGTCGCGGCGGCCGCGTCGAGATAGGTGATCGCCGCCTCGGCGCTGTCGGCGTCTCCAGCCGCGCGCATGAAGCGGTTGTTGGGAATCCACATCACGCCGCCCGACTTGGCGGTGGTGCCGCCGGCCCAGGGCGACTTTTCCAGAATGAGGACGGACTTGCCCGCCTTGCGCATGACCAGGGCCGAACTCATCGAGCCGGCGCCGTTGCCCACGACCACCCAATCGAACGTCTCGTCAAATGCGGCCATGCGCGTCTCTTCCCACTTTATCGAGCGCGCCAAGTAGATACCGGCCGGTCGGTGCGCGCTCTTATCGCCGCCCCGGCTTCCTCATATCGTCTCGACGTCAGGTGACGTCCGCGAGCCGCACCCAGCGACGTTCGACGCTCGAAACCCGGATCGCTTCCTGGATGCGCTCGACCTCCAGGGCCCGCGCGAAGTCGGGCGACGGCTTGGCGCCGCCCTGGATGGCCTCAACCATGCGCCGCATCGACAGCGCCATCGGGAAGCTCGGCTGAGGTTCGCTTTGCCAGTCCAACCCGATGCCGGGCACGGACTTGAAGCTGTCCGGGATTTCGATGGTCTCCAGACCACCGCCCAACTGGCCGCCCCGCAGCGTGCAGTCGCGCGACGTCGGGAAGGTGGGCGATGAGGCGACCAGCCGCCCCTTCTCTCCCGCCACGTCCAGCAGCCAGCCCGCGTGAAGCGGCAGGCTCCAGCTGATCTGCATCTGCAGCTTCAGCCCGTTGGCGAAGCGCAGGATCACATGGGCCAGGTCGTTGGTCTCGGGGATGATCTTGTCGCCGTCCGCGAACACCCATTCGCGCAGGACCTGGCTGTCATCGGCGACCAGTTCCTCGATCGGCCCGAACAGATGCAACAGCATGTAGAGCGCGTGGCTGCCATTGTTGCGGACCGCCGACACCCCCTGCCCGGCCTGAGCGAACCAGTTGTAGGGGAACTGCTTGTTGGGCTGGTTGAACAGCGAGATGCTGAACTGGCAGGTCCCGCCCAGCGGTCGACCCAGATAGCCCTCGTCCACCATCGCCTTCATCTGGCGGTGGGCGGGGATCCATTCGGAGAAGGCGTCGACCACGCCGACGCTCCCGCCGGCGCGCCAGGCCCTGTCGATCTGCTTGGCGCCCTGCCAGTCCGGCGCGTGGGGGCTGGCATTGTAGACATGCTTGCCCGCCGCCAGCGCCGCCAACACCATCGGCTTGCGCACCGATGGCCGGGTGCCGCAGTCGATGATGTCGATGTCCGGATCGGCGCACAGCGCCTCGAAATCCCAGAACGGCCGGTCGATCTTCAGCCGCGTCGCGGCGGCTTCCGCCGTCTCCTGGCGCGACGTGCAGATCGCCGTGACCTCGACGCCCGGGATCGCGCGCCAGGCCGGCAGGTGCGCGAAACCGCCCCAGGCCGCGCTGATGATCCCGACCCGGAGCGTCATCGAAGGCCTACTCGATCGTTCCGAGAACGGTGCCGACTTCGTAGATTTCGCCGATCTGGGCGATGATCCGCAGGGTGCCGCTGGCCGGGGCCTCGACCTCGTTGGTCGACTTGTCGGCTTCCAGCGAATACAGCGGCTGGCCTTCGGTGACCTGGGCGCCGTCCGCGACGAGCCATTCGGCGATCTGGGCTTCCGTCATCGAAAAGCCGAGCTTGGGAAGCAGGATGTCGGTGGCCATGGTCGCGGTCTTTCCTTGGACGGGCAGAAGATTTTCAGCCTTCTACCTAGCGTGCGGGCGACCTGGGGCCATCGCCAAAACAGGCCGCCGCCGCTGGATATCGTCGAGGCGATACGGCCGTCAGTAGCCGCGCGTATCCACCCAATCCTCGGTTTCGCCGGGCTTGTAGGTCTTGCCCGGGATCTTGCCCGAGGACGTCTTGAGGTCGAAGCCGATTTGGTCGGCGGCGCCCTCGATGTCGACTCCCATGACCGCCAACGCCCAGCTGGTCATGACGTAGTGACCGATCGAGAAGACCAGGTGCATCTTCTGATGCTTGTCGAAGAACTTGCCCAGCGTGTCCCAGGTCTCGTCGCTCAGATTGCCGGCGTCGATCAGCTCATCGACCGAACGCAGGATCACCTCGTCCTCTTCGCTCCAGGCCCCGCCCTTGGGATAGTCGCGGATCGCCGCGATGTCCTCCAGCGTCAGGCCAGCGTTCAGGCCATAGCCGACGTGGTTGTGCCACTCGTAGACCGACTTCACGCGCCAGGCGACGCGCAGGATGATCAGCTCCAGGAACCGCGTCGACAGCGTGTTCTCCATCAGCAGATGCTTGCTCCAGGCATTGAAGGCCTTGCCGAGCGGCGGGTGGTTGCCCATCACCGAGATGATGTTGGTCTTGGAGCCCTCTTCCCAGGCGTTGGGCTCGCCCCAGAACGCGAAGACCTCGCGCGCGTCGTCGGTCCATTCCGCGCGCGGCAGCGGCAGGATGCGGGGCTTGATGTCGCTCATGATAACTCCGGTGTTTGGCGGCTATTGTCGTGGACGGCCGATCTCGTCGCCCCCATGCCTAAAGTCCCTCGACGAGCAGGGCCCGGTACCGCGCGCCCCGTTTCCGGTGGAGCAAGGCGGCTTGGTATTCTGGACTGCCATACCAGGCGCGCGCGTCCTCGGTGCTGGGGAACTCCAGGATGATCACGCCGTCGGGCGCTTCGCCCTCGAAGGCCTCGGTCGCGCCGTACACGGCCAAGGGCTTGATCCCGTACTTCTCGACGAAGGCGCCGGCGTTCTGGCGGTTCATGGCGCTGTAGACCTGCATCGCCTCCGGATCGGTGACGGCGTCTTCGCGCAGGAACAGCATATAGGCGGGCATGAGCTCGATCCCCGTCAGTGCGCGGGCTGGGGCGCGGTGTCCGCGGCCAGCCGCGTGCGCGCCGCCTGGGCGTCGGCCTTGTAGGACCGGCTGGCGAGGTAGGCCAGGATCGTGCTCGGAATGCCGGCCAGCAGGGACCACCGCATGGCGATCCCCAGCGAGGCCTCGCCATAGTGCGGGTGCAGAAGATCGCTCAGCCACCCGACCACCACCGGTCCGCCGCCCAGGCCGATCACGTTGATCGCCACCATCAGGATCGCCACGGCCGTGGCGCGCGAGGAGACCGGGGCCAGCCCCGTCACCACCGCCATCAAGGGCGCGGCCGAAAGCCCGCCGATCAGCAACTGCAAGCCAAACAACGGAAACACGCGCGTCGCCGGGCCGGTCAGGATGAACCAGCCGACCACCATCGCGATCGCGCCGCTCATCATCGGAATCCACAGATACCAGCGCGCGTTCTTGCGCCCCAGCAGGTCGGCGAGCGGACCGCCCAGCAGATGGCCGACCAGCGAACCGATGAACAGCGCGCCGCCCATCTGTATGCCGGCTTCGCGGGCGGGCACGCCGTGGGTGCGTTCGATGAAGGCCGGCGCCCAGCTGATCAACCCCATGGTCATCAGGGCGTTGAGCGAGGAGGCGATGACCAGCAGCGGGAAGGTCCGGATCGCCAGCAGTTCCCGCGCCACGTCGGCGAACCGCTTGCGCTCCTGTTGGACAACGACGTTGCCGTCAGCCAACCCGGCCCGGACGTCACGCAGCGTGAACCAGACGATCGGCGCCAGGATCAGGCCCGGGACGCTCGCGATCAGTAGCGCGTTGCGCCAGCCATATTCATGCGCCGCCCAACCGCCCAGCGCCGGGCCAGCGAACGTGCCGATCGAGGCGCCCAGCAGGAAGATCGACAGCGCCGTGCCACGTTGCTTGGGCGGGAACAGGTCGGCGATCCAGGCCTGCGATGGCGGCGTGAAAGCGCCCTCGCCCAGACCGATGCCGGCGCGGCCCAGCAGCATCACCCCGAACCCCTTGGCGAAGGCGCAGATGGCGACCGATACGGTCCAGGTCAGGGCGGCGATGGCGACGATCCGCTTGCGCGACCATCGATCCGACAGGTGGGCCAGCGGGATCACCGCCAGGACATAGACGATGGCGAGGATGAAATCCTTGACCAGTCCGATCTGGAAATCGCTGAGATGCAGATCGCGCCGGATCGGCTCGACCAGCACGAACAGGATGTAGCGCTCTGCGACGACGCAGGCCGAAACCAGCACCATGATCAGCAGGAAATAGGATCGATAGCCGAGCCCTGGGAGCTCTTCGCGCGGCGGCGCGGCCGATGGTTCGGCCTCGTTGATGCTCAGCATGTTCCCTCTCCCGCGCTTGTCGCGCTTGTCTCGATTTCGGCGTCGCGGCGGGGCCGCTGTGGCTACATCGCGGCCGTATCGATGGTCGGTCTTATCAAGATTTGAGAGACGTTCGCGCGGGCGGGGAGAGAGGCGATAAAAACGATCGCATCCGCGATATCGGACGGCTGCATCGCCCCCTCTTTCGCGACATGCTGGCTCATAGCGGCCCGCATCGTCGGGTCGCTGATGCCGCCGGCTACCTCCGTCTGGGTCGCGCCAGGCTCGACGATGCTGACCCGAATCCCGGCCCCGCCCACCTCCTGGCGCAGGCCCTCGGTCAGGCCCGTCAGCCCGAACTTGCTTGTCGAATAGGGACCGAACACGCCGGCCGCGCGGCGGCCGGCGGTCGAGGAGATGTTGATGATGTCGCCCGCGCCCTGGGCCTTCATCGGGCCGATCGCCGCCTTGCAGGTGTACAGCGTGCCCAGCAGATTGATGTCGATGACGCGGCGCCATTCATCAGTCGACAGGCTCTCGACGCCGCCCGACTGGATCACCCCGGCCGAGTTGACGAGGATGTCGATACGCCCCAATCGCGCGACGGTATCCTCTACGGCGCGCGTGGCCTCGGCCTCCACGGAAACGTCTCCGGGCAGCGCCAAGGCCTTGCCGCCCGCCGCCTCGATCCTCGCGACCAGGTCGTTCAACCGCTCGGCGCGCCGCGCCGAAACGGCGACCGTCGCGCCCGCCGCGGCGAGGGCTAGGGCCGCCGCCTCGCCGATCCCCGACGACGCGCCGGTGACCAGCGCGACCTTGCCCGACAGGCTTCCTGACATCGCCTTCTCCCTATGCTGTACAGTTGTTCAGCGGAGAGTGGCCGGACGCCCTCCCCGCGTCGAGCCATTGCCGATCGATCGGCTCAGATATCGCTCAGGCGTCCTCGTCGCTCATCCAGTGGACGAAGCGTTGCAGCGGCAACATGCCGTCATGGGCCCCGCCCATCACATGCTTGGCCGCGCCGCCCAGCCGCACGACGCGCTGCGCGCCCGCGCTGGCCAGCCGGTCGCGCATGGCCCGCTTGCGAGCCGGCGGAAACATGCCGATCGTCTGGGTGGCGACGTTGACGTAGCGGATCGCGCTGTCCAGCGACGCCACGTGAACGACATTGGCGGTCTTGTTGCTGGGATGAAAATCGACCGGCTCATCGGTCAGGATCACCAGGCCCCGGCCGTCGGGCTTGCCCCACAGCTTGGCCTCGTCGTCCATCAGCCCCAGCATCTCGATCTCCTCGCGGGTTTCGATCGGCAGGGGATGGGCGAATTCCGACGAGGTCTCGCGGTCCACGGCCAGCCGTTCCTGCAGCCGCGCGCAGAACGCCTCCACGCCCGCGCGTTCGCCCTCGACGAAGATGAAGCGGCTGGCCAGGCACGCCTCCTGGTTCATGGTCGACACATCGGTGGCGGCGGCCTCGGCGATCTCGTCGATCACAGCGGCGGACTCGAAGCCTTCCGGTCCGATCATCGAGATCGAGGTCTTCGGATCGAATGAAACAAGCTGGATGCCGGGCCCGACATATTTCAGGACGTTCTTGATCGCGTCGCCGCCGCCCCAGGCAACGATCTTGTCAAAATATTGCGGACGATAGAGCGTGCCCTCGATCCGCTCGTCGCCGCCGCGCCAATAGACCGCCGACATCGATTTCACGACCGGGTGCTCGGGATCGACGTCGGCCATGGTGCGCAGCATGGCCACGCAGGTGAAAGGATCGCTGGACGGCATCTTGAAGACGTTGATCGCCTTGACCAGCGCCCCCTGGGCGATCGAGGAGATGCAGCCGGTCGGCGAATTGCCGGCCAGCATGTGCACCATGCGCGGCGGGAAGGCCCGCAAGGCGCCCCTGGCGCCATGCAGGTCGGTGCGCTCGACCCAGCCGTCCAGTGCCTTGGGATCGATGAAGCTGCTCTCGATGCCGCACATCAGCCCGTCGCGGGTCAGGAAATGCTGAGCGCGACGAAACAGGTTCTCCACCACGCGCCGGGGCAGCGGATTGACCTTGATCGTGTGCTCCAGCGCGGCCTGGAGGTAGGGATTGGTATCGAGGTTCATTCGCTGGCCGGCCTCGACCAGGAAGTCGACGATCTCGGTCAGGGGCACGTCCAGCAGCGGCGGCAGCTCGGAGCGCGGGGCGACCAGCGCGTCCAGATCGATGGCGGGCGTCACGAAATCCACGCCCAGGTCGCGCGAGCGGTGCTTGACCGCGTCGCCCGAGACGAGCCGGCCGCGCACGAAGTGATCCACGCGGATCGGGTCCGCCACGACCGTGGTTTCCATCAGGCTCATGACACACCTCGTACATAGGCGTCGACCGTGCCCGCGCAGCCGATCTTGTCGTCGCCCTCCAGGTCGGCATAGCGGACGATGTCATCGCGGATCGACGGACCCGCATGACCGCAGGCGCACGGGCGATAGTCGAGCGAGATCTTGTCGCCCGTGATCACCCCGCCCCATCGCCCGTCCAGCGAAAGGTCGAAGAAGGCCGCCCTGCCCTCGATCTCACCATCCTCGGCGTGCGGCGCCAAGGCGTCGCCGTCCTTGGTGAGGATCAGCGGCACGATCCAGGGCGGCACGTGATAGCGCCCGCCCTGTTGGCATTTGGGCATCGCCGAGTTCAGTTCCTGCATGCTGTAGTTCTGGAAGTGGCGGCCCGGCGGGATGTTGAAGGTCTCGTGCACGAAGGCCTGATAGTCGTCCGGCAATTGGGCGCGCTTGAGCCCGCCGCCGACATAGATGCAGTTGTCCGGATGGAAGTCCGCCGCGCTGAAACCGCGCTCGCGGACGACCTTGGCGACCGCGTACAACCCACTCCATAGGCCGGAGACATACAGTCTCTTGTCGCGATTCTCGATGACCGCGTCGGCCGTCAGGTCGATCGCGGCGTCCACCACCCCCTGCCGTTCGCGCGAGGTGCGCTCGAAATCGGCGATCTCCTCGGGCCGTGCCGAGCCGTCGGCGACCTTCTTGCGCATCACGACCATCTTGGTCAGCGCCCCGACCGTGATCGGCGGCACGGGATAGTCGAACCTCGGCCATCGCGGGTCCGAGAAGGCGTCGTACTGCGCCTGGCCGATAATGATGTTCTTGGCCACCGCCGCCACCGGCGCGCAGCCGATCATCTTGCGGTCCCGCCCCGGCGCGACGCCCGAGCCCCAGGCGAAGGCCTGGACGGTGTCGACCCTCGACCATTCCATGTCGCGCTCCGAGGCGATCAGCATCGCCGACTTGCCGGTGGTGCCGCTGGAACACGAGATGAAATGGCCGGCGGCCTGCAGCCGGGCGATCCAGTCATCGATGTCGACGATGTCCGAGGTGTCGATCGCGGCGATCGGATAGGGCGAGATCGTGCCCAGCCACTTGATCAGCCGGTCCCACTTGCCCTCGATCAGAAAGCTCTCCGGATAGCTCTTATAGGCGGTGTGCGGGAACAACAGCGGCACGACATCGGCCAGCGCGCGGACCGCGTCGATGCCAGCCTCCCTGGCGCGATGGCCCAGCAGCTTGATGCGGTCCTTGCGGTCCTGGAACAGCTCGTCGATCGCCCGGATCTGGGTCTCGGCGATCTGGTCGTGCGGAATGTCGAACCGGTCGGCGGCGCGCGCCAACCCGATGAGCCTGTCCCTGGCCTCTCCCATTGTCTATCTCCTGAAAGGCCGCTTGGGCTCGCATGGCCATTAATGGCACCTTATGCGTTTCATTGTGACAATAGGGCGTGGAAGAGCAAGTGAATTTTCGAAGGTCCGCGAATGACGGCGACTCCTAGACCTCGCGCCGGCCGACCAACGGCCGAGCAAGCCACGGCGCGCCAAGGCGAATTGCTGGACGCCGCGCTCGACATGTTCCTGGATCGAGGGTTCGAACTGACGACGATGGAGGCCGTCGCCGCTTCCGTGGGCATGACCAAGCGCACGGTCTATGCGCGCTACCCGGACAAGGCCGCGCTGTTCCTCGCCACGGTGCAGCGGGCGATCGAACGCTCGATCGTGCCGCGCGAAAGGCTTGACGCGATCGACGCCGACGACCTGGAAGCGGCGCTCATCGCCGTCGCCCGACTGCGCGTCGGCAATGTCATGACGCCCGAGGGGCTGCGACTTCAGCGGATCATCAACACCGAGTCCTACCGATTTCCGACGATCTTCACGATGGCCTATGAGCAGAGCGGCAGGCCGGTGATCGACTTCCTGGCGGCGCTATTTCGTCGCCACGACGCCGTCGGGACGATCCGCCTGGACCGTCCGGAGATGGCCGCCAACGTGTTCATGAGCATGGCCGTCAGCGGCCCCGTCCGCATCATCGTGTCGGGCAACGCCCTGGACCCGCGCGACATCGAGGACCGGATCGCCTTCGCGGTCCGCCTGTTCCTCGACGGCGCGCGGCCCCGCTGACCGCTTAGGAGAAGCGCGCCAGCACCTGGGGCAGGTCCGTCGTCGTTCGGATGCCGGCGGGCGCCTCGCACACCGCCGCGACGGCGTTCACCGCGCGGTGGGCGGTCAGGCCCGGCGTGAAGGCGGCGTAGTCTTCCGGCGCGACCGGGAAGCTGATGCCGACGTCCAGCGGCGTGTCGCCCTCGACACGGATCCGCCAGCCGGACTCACGCAACTCCCAATCGGTGTGGGCGATGTCGCGCGAGCAGTACCAGTTGGCGCGGAAGCGCAGCACGGGCTTGCCGCCTCGCATCCCCGAGATGGTGATCCGCTGGGCGGCCACCTGCCCCGCCTCGATCACCCCCGCCGCGATCTCCAAGCGGTTGGCCGCCGGCGACATCTCGCCGGTCGCGGTCCATTCGTCGATCTCGACCCCGATGCCGTCGGCGATCTGGGCCAGCGAGGCGGCGAAGTCGTGCTTCACATAGTCGACCTTGCGCTGGTCGAACTCACCGATCGGCGCGCCGTAGCCCATGACGTGGAACAGCAGTTCGGGGGAGTTGCGGCTGGACATGTCCGCGAACTCCTCGATCGTCAGGCAGTCGAGGCGGCGCGACAGCGACAGCAGCGGGATCGCCAGCGCCTCGGTCACGAAACCGGGGCTGGAGCCTGTGCTGTAGATCGAGCTGTTCCCCGCCCGGCAGGCCTCTTCGACCCGGGCCCGGACCTCCGGATCCATGCCGCGCGGATGGTGGAAGTCGCCCCGCGTGGTGACGATGTTCTTGCCCGAGGCCAGCAGGCGGCAGACCTCGTCGATATCCGTGCCCTGGCGCATGTAGAGGACACAGTCGGCCTCTGTCGCGACGATCTCATCCACGGAATTGGTCGCGGTGATCCCGCAAGGCGCGATCCCCGCCAACTCGCCCGCGTCCTTGCCCGCCTTGGCCTCGGAGCTGACCCACAGACCGGCCAGCTCCAGTTCTGGGTGTTCGATGACGGCCCGCAAGGCACGCGCGCCGATATTGCCGGTCGCCCACTGGATCACACGGTAACGCTTGGTCACGGCTGGTTCCTCGCCTTGATTTCTTGTGTTTGTCGCCGACGGCCTAAGGGCCGAGATAGCCGACCGTTTCTTGTTGCGGATCGGGCGAATCCGCCCGCCAGCGCACCGATCCGAACGGCCGCTCCAGGCGACGCCGAACGCGCTTGCCGGCGCCCTCCAGAAGGAAGGCCTCGACGTCCGACTGCACGGCCAGGTCGGCCTGGGTGAAGCGATCGCGCATCCGCAGATAGTCGCCCCAGGTCGGGAATTGGTAGCGCTCGGTCCACAGCACGGGATCGGCGATGTCGCGCGAGATCGACCAGTTGAACGCCCCGTTGCGCATCCGCGTGCGCTGGACCTTCAGCATGACGTCGTAATAGGGCCGCGCCAGTTCCGGGGCGACGCGGTAGTCGATCTCGATCACCACCGGGCCCGAGCGCAAGGTCAGCGCCATGGCGACTTCGGGCTCGTGGTCCAGTTCGATCGACTCCACCCCGTCCACGCCGGTCTCCGGCAGCCGGAAGACGAAGGCCAGCAGCGGTGTCGCGCACAGCGCCACGCCCGAAGCGATCACGGCGATCTGCACCGACCAATGGTTGGCCACCACGCCCCACATCACCGCGCCCGTGGCGATGCCGCCCGTCAGCGCGGACGAGAACAGCGACAGCGCCCGCGCCGTCACCCAGCGGGGCGAGGCCAACTGAACCGAGATGTTGAACAGGGCGATGGTCAGGATATTGGCGGCGCCGGCCAGGAACAGGCCAGCGCAGGTCAGCGGCAGCGAGTGGCTAAAGCCCACCACCACCAACGCGAAGCCGGACGCCAGGGCGAGGATCCGTGTCGCCGCCTCGTTGCCCAGCCGCTCGCGCACCCGGCTGACCATCAGGGCGCCGGCGACCGCGCCGACCCCGCTCGACCCCAGCAAAACGCCATAGGTGCTGGCGTTACCGGCCAGCAGGGTCTTGGCGATCAACGGTCCCAGGGCCGAGCCCGAGGCGCCGGCGAACCCGAACAGGAAGGCGCGGACCAGGACTGTCCGCACAGGCCCGGAATGCAGCGCGTACCGGCCGCCCGAGACGATGGCGCGGTCGATCCGTTCGGGCGGTAACCGCGACGGCAGGTGTCGACGCTTCCACAGGAAGAAGGCCAGTAGCAGCGGCAGGTAGCAGACCGCGTTGACGGCGAAGGCCGCCTTGGCGCCCGCCGCCAGGACGATCAGGCCGCCGATGGCGGGGCCAAAGCTGCGCGCGAAATTGTAGCTGATCGAGCCCAGGGCGATGGCGGCCGGCAGTTGGGCGGGCGGCACCTGCTCGCTGATCGAGGCCTGCCAGGACGGGCTGTAGAGCGCGACCCCCGCGCCGATCAGCGAGCAGAAGCCCAGCAGCATCCACGGCGAGGTCAGCCCCAGCCAGGCCAGCACGGTGAGCAGCACGCCGCTGGCGACGGAGAAGGAAAGGCCCAGCATGGCGATCTTGCGCCGGTCGAACATGTCGGCGACCGCGCCTGCCGGCACCGCCACCAGCATCAGCGGCAGCATCAAAGCCGTCTGGACCAGGGCGACCAGGCTGGCCGACGAGGTCAGCCGGGTCATCTCCCAGGCCGCGCCCACGCCCAGAATCAGCTGGCCGAAATTGGACAGCACGCTGGCCGACCAGATTCGTCGAAACACGGGTTCGCACAGCGGCTCGAACGCGCCGCCGGACCGCGCCGGCCCCCTGTCGTCTTCCCCAGTCATCGCGGAGTTCACCCCATGGCCGTGCGTGATCCGTCTCTTCTTCAAACTGGTATCCGTGGCCGTTGCGGGTGGGAAGCTGAACCGCCCTCGCCAGCACGGCCAACACGTCTACTGACCACCACCATCCGTTTGATTATATTGCCCTTTATAGGATCACCGACGCCGAGGTTGAGGGCGATCCATCGCCGCCGCGATTGGTGGGAGGGTGGCGCGCGTCTGACCTGCGTGCGATATCGGCTAGGGCCCCTCGCGCGGCTCACAGGAGAGAAACGATGGCTGAAGCCTATATCATCGACGCCGTCCGAACCCCCCGCGCGATCGGCAAGACCGGCAAGGGCGCCTATTCGGGCATGCACCCCCAGCACCTGGCCGCCGTGGTGCTGGCCGCGCTCAAGGACCGCAACGCGATCAAGACCGAAGAGGTCGACGACATCATCTGGGGCACCAGCGCCCAGACCGGCCTGCAGGGCGGCGATATCGGCCGCATGGCCGCGCTCGACGCGGGCTATGACGTCAAGGCCAGCGGCGTGACGCTGGACCGGTTCTGCGGCTCGGGCATCACCGCCACCAATCTGGCCGCCGCGCAGATCATGTCGGGCATGGAAGACTGCGTCATCGCCGGCGGCACCGAGATGATGAGCCATGTCGTCGAGTTCGGCATGAAGCTGCGCGAGGCCAAGGTGGCCGCCGCCAGCGGCCTGGGCACCGGCAATGCACGCCTGCAGGCCAAGCACCCGCAGACCAACCAGGGCGTCGCCGCCGATGCGATCGCCGCGATGGAAGGCATCAGCCGCCAGGACCTGGACGCGTTCGGTGTCGAGAGCCAGCGCCGCGCCGCCATCGCGCTCTCCGAAGGCCGCTTCGCCAGGTCGACCGTGCCGGTGATCGATGACGAGGGCACCGTGATCCTCGACCACGAGCAATATCCGCGTCCCGACACGTCGCTGGAAGGTCTCTCCCAGATCAAGCCCGCGTTCGCGATGTTCTACGACGTGCCGTCCAGCCCAGGCGGGGCCACGTTCAAGCAGTTGATCAACCAGAAATATCCCGATCTGGAATTCGAGGCCGTCCACCATGTCGGCACCTCCTCCGGCGTCGTGGACGGGGCGGCGGCGATCCTGTTGGCGTCGAAGGACTATGCCGAAAAGCAGGGCTGGAAGCCCCGTGCCCGGATCGTCGCCACCGCCAATGTTGGCGATGATCCCACCCTGATGCTGAACGGCCCGGTCCCCGCCGCCAAGAAGGTGTTGGCCAAGGCCGGCCTGACCACGGCCGACATCGACGTTTTCGAGGTCAACGAAGCCTTCGCCGTCGTGGTCGAGAAGTTCATTCGCGACCTGGGTCTGGACCGCGCGAAGGTCAATCCCAACGGCGGCGCGATCGCCCTGGGCCACCCGATCGGAGCGACCGGCGCGGTGCTGATCGGCACCGCCCTGGACGAACTGGAGCGGACCAACGGCCGCTATGGCCTGATCACCATGTGCGCCGCCGGCGGCATGGCTCCCGCGATCATCATCGAGCGCCTCTAGTCTCGCGTGATGAAGCTTCCCGACAAAGACGCACCGGTCACCAAGCGAAGCATTTCGCTGAAGATGACGGTGCTCACGCGCCAGATGCACAAGAGCTTCGACCAGAGCGTGGTCAGCATCGGCGTGACCCGCTCGCAGTGGACGATGATCGCCGTGATCGCGCGGCGGCCCGCCGCCACCCAGCGCGAGATCGCCGAGATCCTGGAAATGTCGGAAGCGGCCGCCGGGCGGCTGGTCGATCGGCTCGTGGCGGACGGCCTGCTCGAGCGGCGGCAAAAGGAAGACGATCGTCGCGCCTATTGCATCCATCTGACCGAGAGCGCCTCGGCGATCCTGGACAAGATCTCGGCGGTCGCCAGCGAGCACGAGAAGGTCGTCTTCGCCGGCTTCAGCGACGACGACCTGAAGAAGCTCGACACCTATCTGAGCATGATCGCCGCCAACGTCGCCGGCGGACGATAGGCCAGGCCACGACGGATTAGCGTCAGCGAGCTCCTGGCTCTAGGGCGGATCAAATCCAAAGTCGGGAAGCGAAAACCTCGTCCTTCGACAAGCTCAGGATGAGGTTTCGACTGACAGGGCCTGCACAATGGTCCTCATCCTGAGCTTGTCGAAGGACGAGGACCAAGCACGGCGCCGGCTCCGAGAGTCTCCCCGATCGCTTCAGGTTTAAGCTTAAGCCAAGCGGCCCAGCCAAACATCAGGACATGAAAAAGGAGCCGCGACCTGGGTCGCGGCTCCAAAGTCTGTCGGTGTCAGCCACCGACGGTTCGCGGGAGGACGCCCGCAAATTTCAGCTAATTCGTCATCAGGTCTTTCTTGGTCAGGCTGGTCGAGAACTTGTCCTCGTCCTTCTTGAGGGTCGCCAGCGGCACGGTGACCATCTTGCCTTCCAGGAGGATCTGCGGCGAACCCTTGGGGTCCAGCTTGTAGATCGCGGCCAGCTTCTTGCCGTCGGCGTCATACAGCAGCTTGCCGACCATGGCCTTGGCCAGGGCGTCTTGCGCCATGGCAGGTTGGACGCTCACGAGCGCCGAAACCGGCAGGATGGCGGCCAAGGCAAGGATGAGGCCAAACTTTTTCACAACCGTAGCTCCGTGTTGATACTGGGCGCCGATATCATCGGCTGATAAATGCTAATCTAGGTTAGCATATTATCGCGGTCAAGGGCGTTATTGCCGCACCGCACAAGAAGCTGGACCGCCGCCGGATATCGAAACGGCCTGGTCGTGAACCGACCAGGCCGCGAACGGGCGAAACGAGAGTGGTGCGCGGCCGCGCGATCAGCGCGGCGGCATCCGGATCGCCCCGTCGAGGCGAATCGTCTGGGCGTTGAAGTAGCTGTTACGCGCCAGTTCCATGACCAGGCTGGCGAACTCTTCCGGCTTGCCCAGGCGCTTGGGGAACGGAACCGATTGGTTCAGCGCGTCCCACATGGCCGGGTTCATGTCCTTGAAGCGCAGCATCGGCGGCGTCGCGAAGATGCCGGGCATGATCGAATTGACGCGGATGCCCAGGTCCATCAGGTCGCGCGCCATCGGCAGGACCAGTCCATTGACCCCGGCCTTCAGCGATCCGTAGGCCACCTGCCCCACCTGCCCGTCCTGAGCGGCCGCGCTGGAGGTCAGCACGATCGCGCCGCGCTCGCCGTCTTCCAGCGGGTCCAGGCTCGCCATGCCGAGCGCGGCGATCGAGGCCACCCGATAGCTGGCCACCAGCACGCCCTGGGCGGATACGGCGTAGTCTTCGGTCGAGAAGCGCTTGAACCCGCCGGTTTCCTTGTCCTTGGACACGGTCTTGCCACCCTTGGTGACGACGGCGCAGTGAACCAGAACGCGCTCCTGCCCATTCGCGGCGCGGGCCTTCTCGAACCCGGCCAGCACGCTGTCCTCGGAGGTGATGTCGACCTTGCAGAACAGCGCGCCGATCTCGTCGGCGATCTTTTGGCCGTTCTCCTCGTTGATGTCGAAGATGGCGACCTTCACGCCGGCCGCCAGCAAGGCCTGCGCCGAGGCCAGACCCAGGCCCGAGGCGCCGCCGGTGACGACGGCGGAAAGCGACGAATCGATCTTCATGCTGGTTCTCCCAAGCCCGGTTTCGTCGCAGCTATCGCGACCGGCGGCCGGTTCTCAACAGACACCCCTTTTGCCCTCTGGGGATATCGCCCAGGCGGTAACACCCTGGCGCGCATCGCGCCGGCGATAGCCGGGGTGACAACGACGCTCACCGCTTGCCGCCACCGCCCCAGCTTCTAGTTTTCATTGAAGTATCGGCCCCTGTTCGGCCCGATCGGATTAAGGGGTAAGCTATGACTCAGGTCATGAAGGGCGTGCGCGTTCTGGAAGTCGCGCAGTTCACCTTCGTGCCGGCGGCGGGGGGCATCCTGGCCGACTGGGGCGCGGACGTCATCAAGATCGAGCACCCGATCCGCGGCGACACCCAGCGCGGCTTCCTCAACATGGGCGGCGTCAAGCTGGACCCCCTGCGTCACACGCTGTTCGAACACCCCAACCGCGGCAAGCGCAGCGTCGGCATCGACGTCTCGACCCCCGAGGGCCAAGAGGTTCTCTACGAGCTGGCCAAGACCGCCGACGTCTTCCTGACCAACTACCTGCCTCAGGTTCGCCAGAAGAACAAATTCGACATCGAGCACATCCGGGCGGTCAACCCGAACATCATCTATGCGCGCGGCAGCGCCCTGGGCAACAAGGGTCCCGAGCGCGAGGTCGGTGGCTTCGACGGCACGTGCTTCTGGTCGCGCAGCGGCGTCGCCCACGCCATGACCCCCGCCGAAATGGAAGGCCCGCTGACCCAGGGCATTCCCGCCTTCGGCGATTCGATCGGCGGCATGTTCATCGCCGGCGGCATCGCCGCGGCCCTCTATAATCGCGAGAAGACCGGCGAAGGCGCCGAGTTGGACGTGTCGCTGCTGAGCGCCGCCTGGTGGGCGTCGGGCGCGCTGGTCTCGCAGGTGATGGAAACCGGCATCGTCTCGCGCAATCCCATGCCGACGTCTGGCGGGTCGCTGCGCAATCCGTTCATGGGCAATTTCCGCACGTCGGACGGCGGCACGATCAATCTGTGCATGGTCAGCCCGACGGGCCTGATCCGCGACACGTTCGAGCATGTCGGCGCGCCGGAAGCCGGCGACGACCCCCGCTTCAAGGACCCGCTGGCGCTGATCGAGAACGCCGGCGCCGCCAGCGACATCCTGGTCAAGGCGTTCGGCGCCCAGACCTTCGCCTATTGGCGCCAGCACCTGAAGACGATGAAGGGCCAGTGGGCTCCCATCCAGAGCTTCGCGGACCTGCTGACCGACGAACAGGCCGTGGCCAACGACATGATCATCGAGGTCGAGGCCAGCGACGGCGGCGCCCCGCTGCGGCTGGTCCGCGGACCCGTGCAATTCGATGGCGCGCCGGTTGAGACCACCCGCTCCCCCCAGGCCTCCGAACACACCGAACTGGTGCTGATGGAGCTGGGCCTGGAGTGGGACCGAATCGAAGACCTGAAGGCCAAGGGCGCCATCGCCTGATTCCTTTTGGCGCGGCCCTTTTAGGCCGCGCCGCCCGCGATCGCATAGCCTCGATCCGGCCCGCCAGCGTCGCTTCGGGCGCTGTCATGTCATGGGCCTCCCCCGCCTTCGTTCGCGCGATCGGCGGGGCCGAGGGCGCGTCAGCTCGTCGCACCGCCCCCGAAGATCAACCTCGCTGTTTCGGCGGAAAACTCAATTAAAACATATCGATAGATCGTGCACGCTCTGACCGTGCCCGGACGGATGGCGCGGCCGCGACGCCGGTCGCCCAACTGTAAAAAACGGAGATGCTCTCATCTTTGTTGACAAGGGTCGGCTCTTATTGAACACTCCTGTCTATTATAAAAAAAGACAGGGAGGCACATGGCGATGAACGGATCGAACAAGGCCAAATTTGCCAAGCGCGTGATCGAGGTCCTCGAGTTTTTCGACGAGGAACATCCGCAGGCGACCGTGATGGACATCGTCCGTCGCTTCGATCGCCCCCAATCGAGCACATCGGAGCTGCTGTACTGCCTCGTCGAGGTGGGCCTGCTCTATAAAGACCCCCATTCCCGCTCCTATTCCCCCACCCCGCGAGCCGCCCTCCTGGGCCGCGCGGCTCAACCCAGCCTGATCCGCGACGGTCGCCTGACCGGCCTGATCGACCGCCTGAGCGCCCAGACCGGCCTCGCCGTCGGTGTCTTCGGGATGGTCGGTCTGCAGGTCCAGATCTACAGCTGGCGCAGCGGTCAACGCGCCCTTCGCACTTCGAACCCGTTCGGCATCTGCGGCGGGCAGAAGGATCACCTCTCCAGCTCGGCCGCCGGTTGGCTGCTGCTGTCGACCATTCCCCAGCCGCGCCGCGAAAGCATGCTGCGCCGGCTGAACGCCGAGGCCGCCGCCGACCGCAAGTTCTGCGTTTCGGAATTGGCCGCGCGGGTCCAGCAATGCCATGACCAGGGCGGCGTGACGGACGTGGCGGGCTTCGAGTCGAACGCCCAGTTCACCGCCATGCTGTTCCCGGGCCTGCCGCAGAACCAGCCATTGGCCATCGGCTTCGCCTATGAGCCCAGCGAACAGATCGACCCGACCGCCCTGCTGCAGACCCTGCGGGAAGCCGTCGATCGCTGCTTCGAGGAGCAGGCGGCCTCCGCCGTCGTCCAGCCGCTGTTCGACTCCGCCGACCGCCTGCCGGTCGCCGGCATGGCGATGTAACGCCGAACCAGAATTTCTCCCCGAGCCGTCGCTTATGCGGCGGCTCACCTCGACAAGACTGAGCATCGCCGGGCCACCGCCCGGCGATGCATTTTTTTGCGCGAAACCCCATGCGGACGCGGCGCCCAGACATCGGCGCCTAGCTTAGACCGACGAGGGACCTTCCAGCGGCTGCCTCGCGGCGGTCGAGAAATCCATCACCGCGCCGATCCGCTGGGCCTTCTCCTTGCGCCCGGGCTGGAACGTGAAGCAGTTGGAGGGCATGCGGGTGGCGTCCGACTGCCGCTCCATCGGAATCGCCCGGCCATGGGCGATGATCGCCGCCCAGCGCAGCAGACGCGCCGCCTCGCGGCCCTGCTCGTCCAGCGAGGCGATCCACTCGCCCAGCTGGAACAAGGTCTTGCCGGCCGCCACGGCCGGTTCCTCGACGAGATTGGCCCGCTCCACGATCCGCAGAACCTGCTCACCGTCGCGGGTGATTGCGCCGATGCGAACGCCGTCGACCGCGTCGGTCACCGTGATCTCATAGCGGGTCGGCGCCGCGTCACCGGCATGGGCGGCGGCGATCACCGCCATGTCGTGCAGGTGGGTGCAGTTCAGCGGCTTCTCGCCCCGCGCGGCCGCCTCGTCCAGCCTGGCGCCCGTGAAGGTCGCGCTTAGCTGATGCACGGCGCCAGGGCAGGTCGACCAGGGCGCGCGCACCATGTCCGCCTCGACGCCGACGATGGTCTCGCCGTCGTGGCGAAGGGTCACGCCCATATGGTGGTAGTCGTCCTCGACCCAGGCGCTGATCCAACCCTCGCCGGGCGTGATCAGGACATGCCGGTGAAACGCGGGTTCCTGGCCGGGGTCCTGGCCCACGGCGCGCCTTAGTCCTTGGCCAGCAGCAGGGCCGTCGCCATCGGACCGCCGCCTGAGGTCGCCACGGCGACCTTGGGATCCCCGGGAATTTGACGCACGCCGCCCTCCCCGCGAAGCTGAACGACCGCCTCATAGGCGAAGCCGAAGCCATGCAGACGGCCCCAGCCCAGCTGGCCGCCGCCGGTATTCATCGGCAGCTCGCCATCGCGGGCGATCCGCTTGCCGCCCTCCAGGAAGCGACCGCCTTCGCCGACCTCGCAGAAGCCCAGCCCCTCAAGCCAGGTGATCGGCTGGAAGGCGAAGCCGTCATAGAGCTGGACGGTGTCGACATCCTTGGGACGATAGTCGGTGTTCTTCCAGAGATCCCGGCCGGTCGGATAGGCGCTGGCCCACTCGGCCTGGTCCCAGCTGTAGCGCTCCACCGAGCCGGCCGAGGCCGCGATGCGGATCGGCGTGGTCTTGACCTCGCCCAGCGCGTCGCCCGCCGAAACGATGACCACCGTCGAGGCGTCCGTGAAGCGGTCGCAGTCGTAGAGGCAGAACGGCGACGAGATCATCCGCGCCGACATGTACTCGTCCATGGTCAGGGGCTTCTTGACCAGGGCGCGCGGGTTCAGGGCGGCGTTGGCGTGGTCGTTCAGCGCCACCTGGGCCAGTTGCTCGCGCGTCAGGCCGTAGCGCTTCATGTGCCGCGTCGCGAACTGCGCCGTCCAGTTGGCGGCCGAGAAGGCGCCGAACGGCGACACCCACTGCGAGTTGCCCGTCACGCCCTCGCGGCGCTCCAGCGGCGGAAACTCCTCGGGCCGCGACATGGCCGCGGCCTCGTAGACCGTCCGGAAGCAGAGGACGTGGCGGGCCAGACCGGCCCTCACGGCATTAGCGGCCTCGGCGATCGCGCCGAGCTGAGCGGTCATTTCCGCCGCGCCGATGTGCCAACGGGTCTTCAGCCCCAGCGCCTCGATCACGTCGTCCGCGCCGAGTGGCGAGAAGCCGAGAAAGATCTGCATCTTACCGGGATAGGTCGCCACGCCGTCGATCTGGTCCAGCGTCAGGCCGGCGTCGGCGATGGCTTCCTTGACCGCGTCCAGCGTCAGGCCCAGCGGCGAGCGGGCCAGCCGCACGCCGACCTCCGACATGCCGATGCCGGTGATATAGGCTTCGTTCGACACCACTCAGCCCACCTTCTCGAACAGCGGGAACCAGACGCCGTCCTGCTCGTCGAACACCACCCGCACGGGATCGTCGATATCGACCGAATCCACCGGGCAGTTGACGATATTGGTTGTCAGATAGACCCCCGGCGCGTCGTCCAGCTTCACCCGGGCGATGACGAAGGGCACGTCCATGTCCTTGGCCCAGGCCTGGTAGTTGATGGTGTAGGTGTCGACGACGCCCTTGCCCGACACGGCGTGGGGCGAGACGTTCTCCGACAGGCAGAACCGGCAGATCTCGCGCGGCGGGTGGATGAACCCGCCGCAATCGCCGCACTTGGCGATGTTGAGATGGCCCTCGGCCCCGCCGGTCCAGAAGGCCCGGTTGTCCTTGTCCAGACGGGGGCGCGAGCGCTGCCAGGTCAAGTTCAGACGTCCCAGACCAGGTGAACTTCGTCCGGACCGATCACGTGGCCGCCATGGAAGGTGACCTCCTTGGTCGGGTCGAGGCGGAATTCCGGCAGGCCCTTCAGCATTTCCTCGTACAGCACCTGCAGCTCGATACGCGCCAGGTGCGAGCCCAGGCAGCGGTGCGGACCGGTGCCGAAGGCGATGTGCACCTTGTTTTCGCGGGCCAGGTTGTAGGCGGCCGGATCGGCGAACTCGGTCGGATCCAGGTCGGCGGCGGGCAGGAAGAGCAGCGCCATCTCGCCCTTCTTCATCTGAATGCCTTCGAACTCGGCGTCATTGAGCAGGAAGCGCGGCGGCACGGTGAAGGTGTAGCGGCGCAGCAGCTCTTCACCCGCTTCGGGAACGAGGGCGAGGTTTTCGCGCAGTTGCTTCTGCAGTTCCGGATGCATGGCCAGGTGGCGCACGCCCAGGCCCATGCCGTTCATCACGGTGTCGAGGCCCGCGATGAACAGCATCACCGCGTAGTTCTCGATGTCGTGCAGGGTCGCCGGCTTGCCGTTGTATTCCGACTGCCATAGCATCGAGATGATGTCGTCTTTCGGATTGTCGCGGCGCTCCAGAATCGTCTCGTTCATCGCCTCGGCGACTTTGCGCAGACGAGCCTGGACGGCGGCGGAGTCGCCTGTGGGCGAATGCAGGTGCTCGGCGACGAGGTCGCGATAGACGCGGCCCTTCTCGACCGGCAGACCAAACAGCAGCAGGAAGATGGTGACCGGCAACGGCTCGGCGATGGCCGTCATCAACTCGCAGCCGCCGTCGGGACGGACCTTCTCGACCAGCTCGGCCGCCAGCGTGCGGATGCTGTCCTTCAGCGCCAACATCGCCTTGGGCGAGAAAGGCTTCTGCAACGGACCGCGATAGTGGGTGTGATGCGGCGGATCGACCGTGATCGGCAGCGGGATGAGCATCTTCTTCTCATCCGGCAGATCGGCGTTGATATGCGCCAGCATTTCGTAGGGCATCGGCGCGTTGCTGAAGGTCGTGGTGTCGCGCGAGGCGTTGTAGACCGCGCTATGGCTGCGCAACACCCAGTGGCCGCCGTGACGCGGGGTCCAGAAGATCGGCGGCGCGATGGCGGCGATCTCCAGGATGCGAGTGTGCGCGTCGTGCAGCAGCGCCGGGTCGTAGCGGTGATCATAATCGAACACGAGCGCGTCCGGCACGTGATCCGGCTTCGGAACGGCTGGGCTCAGGCTAGGTTGGACCATGGGGCTCTCCGGCGATTGCCGCTCAATTTGATTATGCACGGCGTCGGTGAAGACACCCGCGCAGCTTGACCCCTGTGTCGCGCGCACCCCCGGCGATGGCAATGCCCGCCTCGCGATGCCTGCGGGCAATAACGCCCGGGCGATTGCACGCGAGACGGCCCGTGGGCGACGTTGATCGTACGCGGGTTCTCCGTTCATAGGATTGGGCCAGCAAAAGATCTTGGGAGGCGCGGCATGAAGATTCGTATCGAAAAGGGCGCCTGCGTCGGCAATGCCCGCTGCGCCGCGGTTTCCAAAGAGCTCTACCCCCTGGATGACGATGGCTACATCGACACCGAGGGGTTCGACGTGCCCGGCGGCATGGAGAAGCTGGCCAAGTACGGCGCGCGCGCCTGCCCCGAGAAGATCATCTACGTCGAGGAAGACGACGGCACGATCTCCTGGCCGCTGAAGAAGCCCGCCTGATCTCCCACTCTCCCCATTAGAGCCTCCTACGGAGCAAGAAAATGAACGACGTTTTGGGCTACAAGGGCAAGCGGGTCATCGTCACCGGCTGCTTCTCGGGCATGGGCGAAGCGACCGCCAAGCTGTTGCAGGATCTGGGCGCCGAAGTGCACGGCCTGGACTACAAGGACTCCGCGCTTCCGCTGGCCTCGTTCAACAATGTCGACCTGCGCGATCCCGCCTCGATCGAAGCCGGCGTCGCGGCGATCGGTGGCAAGGTCGATGCGCTGTTCAACTGCGCCGGCCTGCCGCAATCCTTCCCGCCGCTGGACGTGATGAAGGTCAACTTTATCGGCACGCGGCACCTGACCGAACAGGTTGTTCCGTTGATGGGCCCGGGCGGCGCGATCGCCAGCATCGCCTCGACCGGCGGCCTGGGCTGGAGCCGTCGCATCCCGACCAGCATGGAAATCATCGCCACCCAGGGCTTCCAGGCCGCCGTCGACTGGTGCGAGGCGCACCTCGACACCGTCGCCGAGGGCTACTCCTTCTCGAAGGAGAACGTCATCGTCTGGACCCAGTTCACGGGCGCCCATCTGATCAAGAAGGGCATCCGCATCAACTGCACCCTGCCCTCGCCCACCCAGACCCCGATGATGGATGCGTTCGAGAAGGCCTCGGGCAAGGACGTGGTCGAGGCCGCGACCCAGCCGATGGGCCGCTACTCGACCGCCGCCGAACAGGCCGGCGGCCTGGTGCTGATCAACAGCGACCTGGCGGGCATCGTCAACGGCGTGGTCTTCCCGGTTGACGGCGGCTTCATGGGCGGCGTGGCGACCGGTCAGGTCGACCTCAGCGTCATGATGCGTCGTCGCGGCTAGAAGACGAGACCCAGGCCATGAATTTCGACCTTCCCGAAGATCAGGAAATGCTGCGCGACATGTTCGCGCGCTTCCTGGACGCCAACAGCTCCATGGCCCGGGTCCGAGCGGCGTCGCCGTCCGGTTTCGATCCTGAACTCTGGAAGGGCCTCGCCGAGCAAGGCGCCCTTTCGATCCGGGTTCCCGAGGAAGCCGGCGGGCTGGGTCTTGGCCTGATCGACGCCGTGGTGCTGATGGAAGAGGCAGGCCGCACGCTCGCCTCGGGTCCCTTGGCCGAAGCCCTGGTCGCGGCTCGCCTGTTGGCGCAGCTGGGTTCGGACCAGACCGCCGACCTGCTGGCCGCCGCCCTGGCCGGCGAGACCGTCGTCACCCTGGCCTTCCAGGACATCGCCACGCAGCCGCGCCAATGGATCGCCGGCGGCCTGGTCGCCGACAGCATCATCGCCCGCAGGGGCGACGACGTCGTGCTGATCTCGGTTCCGCAAGCCGCGCGGATCGCCGAGGAGAACCTGGCCTCGACCCCATTGGCCGAGATTGACTTCGTCAGCCTTTCGCCGACCGTGCTCGCCTCGGGCGCCGACGCCCTGGCGACCTTCGCCGCCGGCGTCGAAGAGTGGAAGCTGCTGATCTCCGCCGCCCTGGCCGGACTCGGCCGCGAAGCCCTGAAGCTGGCCGCCGCCTATGCCAGCGAACGCAAGCAGTTCGGCCAG
>FTJN01003214.1_pt1 | contig 28550 bp, 15 predicted proteins | sample 1658361 | NCBI WGS metagenome assembly FTJN01 (sample SAMEA3914819, study PRJEB12502) | metagenome | biome: forest; material: soil | place: Canada | collected 2010-06-26 | depth 0.3 m
CCGCTGCGGCCGGCCTGGGACGTCGTCGGCACCTTGCGACCGGCGCTGGGGCGAGCCTGGTCGTTGCCGGGCGACGTCGAGATCATGGCCGGCGTCCACGACAGCAACGCCTGCCTGGCGCGCCACCTCCGCGCGCATCCGCACGCGACGGTGGTGTCCACCGGGACCTGGTGCATCGTGATGGCGCCCGGCGCCGACGCCGCCCGCCTGGCCCCCGAGCGCGACGAGTTGGTCAACGTGGCCGTGGACGGCCGCGGCGTCCCGACCGCGCGCTTCATGGGCGGGCGCGAGTTCGCCACGCTGTGCGTCGGCGCGGACCCGGCCCTGGCCACGCCGGCGGCGCTGGACGAGGTGGCGCAAGCGGGCTGGCTGGCGTTGCCGTCGTTCGCGGAGGTGGGCGGCCCGTTCGCGGGTCGCGCGGGACTCGTCCTCCACCGCGGCGCGGTCGTCGAGGCCGGCATTTCCGCGGTGCCCGAGCGCCTGCGTCCGGCGCTGGCCACGATCTACTGCGCCTGCCTCGGCGCCTTGCTGGTCGACGACCTCGCCGGCCACGACGCCGCCGTCACGGCGGCCCCGGTGATCCTCGAAGGCCCGCTCGCGCACAACCGCGCCTATGGCCCGGCGATGGCGGCACTGCTGCCGTCGCGGCAAGTCCTGCGTTCGACCGACCCGCTGGAGGGGACGGCGCGCGGCGCGTGGATGCTCGCACGCTGGGACACGCCGGTCGCGGCCTTGCCCGGCGCCACCGCGCTGCAGTCCGTGGCCTGCGGCGATCCGGCGCTCGCGCACGCCTTGCGCGCGTACGCGCAGGCGTGGCGCGCCCGCGCTGCGCCTGCGTGAGCGGCCTCAGTTCTTCTTCGCCGACCTGCCCGAGGGCGCGACCATCGGACGCTGCAGGATCTGGCGCAGCGCCTGCGGCGACGCCTGCTGCGTGCCGCTGACGCACAGCGCCCAGCCCGGCGAGTTGTCGATGATCTGCGACGACTGAACGCCCGCCGACGACATGAAGTACGCGCGGGTGGCATCGCCCGGCACGCCGGTGGAGGTCCACGCCGTCCACGGATTCGGGAAGCCGCAGGACGCGTAGTTGTTGCTGGCGATGGTCTGCGCTTCGGCCACGGTCGGCAGGCGCATGCCCACCGACGTGCAGTACTGCGCCGCGATCGGTTGCGTGAACTGCGCGCCCTGCTGCGGGAACGTGGTGACGTATTGCTGCCAGGTGAGCTTGGTGACGTTGTCCAGCACCGTCGGCACGAACGGGCCCGAGGGCAGGCCGGCGATCGTCGAGGCCCAGGTCCCCGCCTGCGCCGCCTGCGTCGTGTAGCGCTCGCCGGCGCCGCCGCACTGCGGCACGTCGAACACCTGGAAGCCGTACAGCGAGTAGCCGAAGTTGCTCGCGCGTGCCGTGCCCAGCATGCGCAGGTAGCGCGAGCTGGTGGTGGGCAGGTTGATCGTCTCGGTGCCGCCGTGGCCCGTCGGCTGCGTGAAGATGGTCGTCCACGCGTTGTTGTCCGGCGAGGTCTGGATCTGGTAGGCCGACGCGTACGCGGCCTCCCAGGTCAGCACGACGCGGTCGAAGGTCCTGACCGAGCCCATGTCCGCCGCGACCCACGACGGATCCACGCCCTGCTGCGACTCCCAGCGCGTGGTGGTGAGGTCGCCGTCGAACGCCAGCTTCGCGAGGTTGCCGCCGTTCTGGGTGCTCGCCGAGGCCGTCGCGCCGAGCGCCAGGTCGGGGCCGTTGCCGCCGCTGACGGTGATGTCCGCGCCGGAACTCGTGACCGAGCCGGAGCCGTTCGTGATGACCACCGTGTAGGTGCCCGCGTCGCCGGTCTGCGCCTGCGTGATGGTGAAGATGGACGAATCGGTGCCGACCTTGGTGCTCGCGTTCAGCAGCCACTGGTAATGCAGCGGACCGGAGCCGGTCGCTCCCACCGACAGCGTCACCGACTGCCCCGCCGACACCGCCGCACCCACCGGCTGCGTGACGATGGACGGCGCCGAACCGGCCGTCACCGTCAGCCTGGCCGTGGCCGACGTGACCGTGCCGGCGCTGTTGGTGACCACCACGTCGAACGTGCTGCCGCTGTCGCCGGTCTGCAGCACCGGCGTCGTGTAGGTGGACGACGTCGCGCCGGCGATGTTCGCGCCGCCCTTGCGCCACTGGTAGGTGAGCAGCGGCGAGCCGTTGGCCGTGACGCTGAACTGGGCCGTGCCGCCGGCCGCCACCGTCTGCGCGACCGGCGCGGTGGCGATGGTCGGCACGCTGGGCTGCACGACCTGGATCGTCGCGCTGGCCGAGGTCACGCTGGTGCTGCCGTTGGACACGACCACCGAGTACGCGGCGCCGTTGTCGTCGGTCGTGGTGACCGGCGTCGTGTACGTGTAGCCGGTCGCGCCGGCGATCGCCGTCGATCCCTTCATCCACTGGAAGGTCACCGGCGCCGAACTCGAGGCGAGCACGCTGAACACCGCGGACTGGCCGACCGTGACCACCTGGCTGGCCGGCGGCGTGACGATGGCCAGCGCGCTGGCCGGTTGCGCCGGCACGACCAGCTTCGCGCCGGTGGCCGTCGGGCCCGCAGCCGCGACGACGTTGAACGTGGCGGTGCCGCTCTTGAGGCCTGCCGCGCTCGCCGTGACGGTGACGGTGCCCGGCGTGAACTGCGCGCGCACGGCCACCTTCGCGAGGCCGCCTTCGGCCGACAGGTTGGGGTCGCCCGGCGCGTGGTAGCCCTGGGGCAGGAAGTTGCCCGGCACGCCGTTGGCGTCGTCGCGCGGGGTCTCGCCGGTCTTGAACGTGACGTAGCTGTCGGTGCCGCCGCGGTACGTGCCGGGGCCGCTCACCGCGAAGGTGAGGATGTTCTTGGCGTCGGGCACGCGGTTGCCCGCGGCGTCGACGACGGTGGCGACGACGAACGCCGCGTCGGTGCCGTTGGCGGTGACCTGGAAGGCCTGGCCGTTCGGGCGCACGATCGCCGGATCGACCGTCAGCACGATGTGGTCGGCCGGGCCGGCCGTGACCTGGGTGTCGGCCACCGGATTGCCCGCCGCGTCGTTGACCACGCGGCTGCTGGCGTCCAGGCATTGCGCGGTCAGCTTGCCCGCGGCCCAGCTGACGTTCCAGTGCGCCTGGCGCGGCAGCGAGACCGTGTTCGGGCCGGTGTCGTTGCCCGGATCCATGGTCTGCGGATTGGGCACCTGGTCGGCGCCCTGCTGCTGGTCGTTGATCAGCAGGCGCACCGAGGGACAGTTGCTGAACGCGTTGACGGTGACGTTGCCGGTGCGGTTCCAGTGGTACGCGAGCTTGACGACCGGCTTCAGCTCGAACGGCGTCCAGGCGGCCTGGTAGATGTAGTAGATCAGGCGCGGGAAGCGGTTGGCGTCCATCATCGACGCCGCGTTGCCGCGCATCATGAACGGCTGCGTGCCCACGGCCGCGCCGAGCGCCGGCTGGGTGCCGGTGGCCAGGCCGTAGGGCGGGCGGTCCGGGCCGTCGACCTGGCTGGTGATCTCCCCGGGAGTATCCGCGAGGTACCAGTGCGCCATGCCGAACACGTTCTGGCGCAGGCCCTTGGACCAGTTCTTCACGGGGTTCACGGCGAACAGCAGTTCGTAGTCGTAGAGCGCGCGCTGCACGCCGTCGCCCCAGTACTCCGAGCCCCAGGCCGGCGAGGCGGGGTACTGGCTCTTGACGCCGATGTCGCAGCCGTCGCCGCTGCAGCCCAGGATGTCGCCGTTGGCCGGGTTGGGCGTGCGGTCGCCCTGGGCGCGCGTGTTGACGGGGTCCCACACCTTGGACAGCGCCTTGAGGCTTTGCGCGAACGAGGTGTCGGTGCTGCCGTTGTCGGCTTCCCACGCGAGCACGGACGGGTTGTTGCGATCGTGGACGATCATGTCCCGGTGCGTTTCCTTCTTCAGCTCGATGTCGTCGCCGTTGGCGTTGCAGCCGGCGGGCCGGTTGTTGCCGGTGGCGGTCGGGCACAGGTTGGCGAAGCCGTTCTCGCCGTCGCCGCTGGGCTGGATCACCATCACGCCCAGCGCGTTGGCGGCCGCGAGGAATTCGGGCCCTTCGCTGGAGTGCCCCGGGCGGTACAGGCTGCCGCCGGCCTGCGCCAGCAGTTGCACGTCGCGCCACTTCTGCTCTTCCGGCACGGCCGAGCCGAGCGCCGGGTAGTCGTAGCGGCCGGAGCCGCCCCACAGGTGGTGCGGGTGGCCGTTGATGATCGGGAAGTTCGAATCCCAGGTGATCGTGCGGATGCCCAGCGGGGTGGACGTCGCGTCCACCACCACGCCGTTGACGCTCACCGTGTGGATCACCGTGTACAGGTAAGGCTTGCCCCAGGTGCTGTTGTTCGGGTACCAGAGCGTCGGGTTGGCGACGGTGAGGGTCTGGTCGAAGGTGGCCGGCGGGGGTGCGACCGTGGGATCGGACTTCGCGGGCGTGGCCGGCAGCGGTGCGGACGCAAGCGTCTTCGAATCCTGCGTGCTCGCGACCACGTTGCCCTTGGCGTCGACGATCTGCGTCAGCAGCGTCACCGCCTGGTCTGACGCGTACTCGTTGCGCACGTTGGTCTGCACGCGGACGGTCGCCGACGTGGCGCTCGCGCTGAGCGTGGACACGTACGTGCCCCAGGTATTGAGCGTGGCCCAGGTGTTCTCGGGGATGTAGACGCGGTCCTTGATCGTCATCCACACCGGCCGGAACAGCCCGCTGTCGGCCTGGCCGAAGCGGAACGCGCCGGAGAAGTCAGGGTTGTTGAAGAAGGCGTCGCCCCGTGCGACCTTGACCGCCAGCACGTTGTCGGTGCCGTCCGTCTTCACGTAGGGCGTGAGGTCGACGATGAACGGCGTGAAGCCGACCACGTGCGTGGCCTGCGGATTGAGCAGGCTGTTGCCCGGGATGAAGTTGCCGTTGATGAAGACGCGGGCGCCCATCTGCGCGCCTTCGAACTCGACGAACACCTTGCGCGTCGCGTACGACGCGTCGAGCGTGAAGTGCTTGCGGTACCAGAGGATGTTGCCGGTGAGCTGGCCCTGGCCGCCGCCCGAAGGCAGGTTCAGGAAGGTGTCGTTGTCGCTGGGCGATTGCGGCACGCCCACCGAGCTCCACGACTCCTGGGTGTTGGCGTCCGAGTCGTCGTAGCCCGGATTCATCACCGTGGCCGGATCCTTGTCCTTCAGGTAACGCCAGGGCGTCGCGCCGAGGTTGATCGTCACGCGGTTGGACGGCGGCACGCTGGCGGTGCCCGCTCCGCCTCCGGTCGAACCGGAGCCCGATCCCGAGCCCGAGCCCGAGCCCGAGCCCGAACCTGAACCGGACCCCGACCCTGAGCCCGACCCGGAGCCGCTGTCGCCCGACGAGGCGCCGCCGTCCGGCGGCGTCACGCCGCCGGAGCCACCGCCTCCTCCTCCGCAGGCCGCGAGCGCCAGCGTCAACGCGATCGCGCCCAGGATTCCGACATTGCTAACTGGCGACTTGAGCTTCATGGTGACGACGCTATCCGGAGAAGGCCGGTCTTTCAGGGAAGACACCGGCAGAAAACGTGGCCGTGGCATCCGCGCGGGACACGACGAGACACGTTCGAGACGATCCGCAGCCGCCCGCGCTCGAGGCAGGCGGCCCTCCCGGAAAGAAGGTGCGGATCGCGTCTGGGATAGCAGGTCGCGTGCCAATGCCGAGCTGGAATGGAACCGATCCCATTTCGTCTCGCGCCGCCCCGGTGAGCGCTACCGCCGCGAGCTCGCGGCCGCGACATCCGATTCAGGAAAGAGCCGAAATTTGTCACCGCGCGAGGCGCCGCAAAGCGTCGCATCGAGGGGTCGGGTGACCAAACGCGTCGCATTTCAAGATGCAACAAGACCGTCTTCGACGACATGCCCATTGGGGCGCGAAGGGTTCAATCCATGACGAAGCCATGGACTCGGGGCAGAGCAGGTTTGTTCAATACGGACGACGGCGGGCCGCGTACGGTGCGGGCATCGACATCCCGGACTCCCTTCATGACGCCCGCCCTCTCCATGGCCGCCTTCGCGCTCGCATCCTCGTTGACGCCCGGCCCCGTCAACCTCGTCGCGCTGGCCTCGGGCGCGCGCCACGGCTGGCGCGCCAGCCTGCCCTACGTCACCGGCGCCACGGTGGGCTTCACGGCATTGCTCGTGCTCGCAGGTCTCGGCCTGGAGCAGCTGACCCGCGTGCTGCCGGCGCTGGTCTCGTCGCTGCGATGGGCCGCCGTCGCCTTCCTGCTGTTCATGGCGTGGCGCCTCGCGACCGCCCGCGGAGAACTCGCGCTGGAGGGCCCGTCGCGGGGTCGCCCGTCGATGCTGGCGGGCGCCGCGATGCAGTGGCTCAATCCCAAGGCATGGCTCGCGACGTTGTCGGGCGTGGCGGTCTATGCGGCCGGACAACTCGCGTTGTTCGTCGCGATCTACTTCGTGATCTGCCTGGCCTCGATCGCCGCATGGGCCGTCGCGGGCAGCGCCTTGACGTCGACGCTGTCGAACCCGCGCGCGATGCGCCGCTTCAATGCGGCCATGGCGGTGCTGCTGGCCGCGAGCGCGGCCTTCATGCTCGGGGCGTGATCGCGCCCCGGTAGTGGCCCGGCGTGGTCGCGACGACGCGGCGGAACGTGCGCTGCAGGTGCGCCTGGTCGGCGAAGCCGAGCGCCGCGGCGACGTCGGCGATGGGACGCCCGCGCCGCAGCTCGTGGCGCGCCCGCTGGATGCGCCGGTCGACGAGGAACGCATGCGGCGTCATGCCGTAGCGCTTCTTGAACGAACGCACCAGGTGGGACTCCGACAGGCCCGAAGCGGCGCAGAGATCGGCCAGCGTGAGCGCCTCGTCGCAGCGCTCGATGATCAGCTCGGCCGCGCGCTGCAGTCCGCGCGTCGCGCCGTCGGGGCGCGACGGCGCCGAATGTCCCTGCAAGGCCGATGCGAGTTCGACGACGGCCTCGTGGCGCGCCAGCGTGCCGGCGCGCGGATTCGCGAAGCGCTCGCACAGGCGCGCGAGGCGCGTGCGCAGGCCGTCGTCGCGCGTGGACGCGGGCTCGATCTCGCGCAGCCGGCCCGCGGCGTCGCCGCCGCCCTGCTGCTGGAGGCGCAGCAGCCAGTCCGCATCGATGTGCACCATGCGATACGACCAGGCCGCGACGTCCACCGGATTGCACGCGTGCATCGCGCCCGGGTTCATCATCACCACCGTGCCGGCCGAGATCTCGTCGCGGCCGCGCTCATGCTCGTAGATGCTGCGGCCGCCGGTGACGAGGCCGATCGAGAAGGTGTCGTGCGAGTGGCGCACGTAGCAGATCTCGCGCGCGTCGCGCACGTCGCGAACCTCGACGAACGGGAGATCCGGATCGCGGTGGAACCGGTGCGTGGCGCGGTCTGGCATCGTGGCATTCTGGCGCCGCAGCGGCGCCCCGGCAATCAAAGGTGAGCCTCAGGGGAACATCACGACGCTGGAGTCGAGCGGAAGTTCGGACCGGCGCGGGCCGGGCTGCGCCGCAAGCAGGTCGACCGGCTTCGCCGGGTCGAAGGTGTCTTCCATCGTTGCCCGGCCCAGGAGCACGAACGCGTCGATCGAATAAGGCAGTCCCTCCGATTGCTCGAACGTCGGCCGGTCGCTGACATGGAAGTGCAGATGGGGCGCACCGGCGGCACCGGTCTGGCCCAGGCGACCCAACACGTCGCCGCGCTTGATCTTCTGCCCGATCTTCACGCCCAGGCTGCCCTCCTGAAGATGCGCGTAGTGCGCATAGGTACCCGGCGCGATCCTGAGGATGACGAAATTGCCGTACAGCGTCCGGGCCGTGAGGTCGTCCGGCGATTCCAGGGGCGTCATGGGCCGGCCATTGGCGATGCCGTCGCGCGCGTCGACCACGACGCCATCCGCGACCGCCAGCACGTCCCGGCCATAGCCGACCCAGTCGGCATCGACCGTCGACGCCAGGGAGTCGTGCACGCCCCGCACCGAATGATTGCCGTCGTCGAGTCCGAACCAGTCGATCGCGAAGCGCTGGGGAATGGTGAGCTTCCCGTCGATCGCCACCGAGCCGCCCCAATGGTGCGACCGATGGTTGCCCGGCCCTTCGACCGCCAGCCATCGACCGCCGCGCAAGGGCGGCCCGATGCGGATAGGAGGCGCCGGCAGGATCGGCGTGTCGACGTTGTCGGCCTGTACCGTCTCGCCCTTGCCGTCGCGAAAGACCAGCCGATGGCGCAACGAAGAAGGCGGCGTTCCGGGCGGCAGGCTCAGCCACAAGAAGAACGTCCTGCTGCGTCCGCTGCGTATCGCCACGCCGTCGCGCGCCTCTTCTTCTTGCGGCGGCTGCGACAGCAGCGCGCCGATGTCCGCGCCTTCGATCATCGCCAGCGGCGCTGTCGCCCGGTCGGCGAAGACGGCCATGCGCACCAGCCTGATGGGATCGTCGCCGTCCTGCGAGCTGGTGATCCGCAGTTCATAGGCCAGGTGGCGTCGTCCGTCGCTGCCGGGGACGACGCGGGGCGCCCACAGGATCCGCGCCTCGACCTGGGCTTGGTGGACGGGCGTGTCCAGCGGGCGTGGCGCAATTGGCGCCGAGGCCTGCGCAGGCGGGTCGGCGATCGTCCCGGAGGGATTTGACCAGGCACCGCTGGAGCAACCGATGGCCCAGAGGAACGCGAGGACAGTTCGCAGCGAAGAGAGTGTCATGGCGACAGCTTATCGCCTTGTCGAGAAGCGAAGAGCCCGGGAGCGTGTCCGACCGGCCCGGGTTGGGCTCCAAGCCCCGCGGCTCAATCGTCCGAAGATTCCAACGGCCCTCCAGACTGGCCGCCAGGCGGCAAGCACCTGGCCTTCTTGACCTTTTTCAATCCTCAGCGGAAACCCGGATATCAAGCTACTCGGTGACACAAGCCGAGCATGAACGCGGCCACGAAGTTCCTGGTGCCTTCTTGTACGGGCAATCGAGAAGAGGCCGAACACAGATGAACTCGTCCGACATTCGGCACTGAATTCTCGAGCAGTACCTTGATCAGAGCGTGACCTGCGCGGGCGAATCGTAATAGGCGTCAACTGCCTTCCGGATGCTTGTGCGAAGCGCTTGATCGTTCCAGATATTGCGCGGAGGGCTCGACTGCAGCATGGATCCCATGTCGTCGAACTTGACCAGCACCTTCTCAATCGACGTCATCAGCTGCTCTCCGATCAATTTGAAGTCGGGAGCCAGTTTCGCCACCGCGTCCTCCGCCTGGCGGTGTCCCATCTCTGCACGAAACGATGCCTCGAGCACCATGAAGAAGCGAATGACTGCAGGAATCTTGGCAGCCAGTACCTGTCGGGAGCCTCGTGCGTACTCGTGACCGTCCTTGAGCGTGTGACCCAGATCCGCATCGACAAAAATATCGCGTGCAACCGTGGATGGCATGGCCAGAAGGTAGTCGTCGGTCACCAGTTGCAGGTAGTCGAAGGAGAAGCAGAGCGGCTCCCGGTTACCGCGCTCGTTGACAAGCAGCGCGCCTCGACTCGATACACGCAGGATCTCTTCATTGCGCTTGATGCGGTCCGGCATGACGATGTCCAGGCAGCTGCTGCTATTCGGGTCTGAGAGGAAGCCCAGCGATAGCCGCACCAGGTGCTCTTCATACCCCAGGGAGCCCGTGAAGAACTCCACGATGCGCTCCGAATGGCAGGTGTGGCCATCGTGGGCGCAGACGAAGCGCAAGATCAGATAGCGGAGCCAATAGGTATGTACATGCGCAAAATGCGCACGGTCGTAGAGCTTGTTGGGATCGATGACGCAGTCGTTGAGGAACAGGTTCGGGAAGTGACCTTGACGTTCCGTGTAACGCTTGTACATGTTCGACATGTATATGCGCAGCAGCACATAGGGCTGTTTGAAGAGTCGTTCAACGAGCGTCGAGTCTCGCCGCACATCGACTGGAAGCGCCGACAAGAAGTTCAGGAATGACCGGTGACCTTGGTGGGCGAGATCGCAAATGATGACGAGCAGAGCGTCGCTGTCTGCCTCGTTGTCTTTGCCCTTTCCCCATGAAGCAAGGCGACGCTCAATTGCCTCGAAACGCTCCCTGAACATCGCGGCATTGGTGTATGTGCCTTCAAGCACGGCAAGGCAGTCCTCGAACATCTTGAGTCGACTGGCGATGATCCTGCCCACAGGAATCGGCTGTACCTGAAACACACGATGGTCGCGTCGGACCGGCCCGTGCGGATCGGCTGCGTCACTCGCCCTGCGGCAGTGGCTGTAGACATATTTGCGGCAGACGAGCAGCACGCAAGCAGCAGTCTTTCCGAGCGCATGCTCCGCTACGAATCGGTCGATCAATGCGATAAGCGTATCCTCAAGCCGCCATTGATGACTGCGTGCGTATTCTGGGAAAAATCGATAGCGTGCATTTTCAAAAAAGAAACGATCTCCGTTGTCCAGCACGAATACTGGGTAGTGCTTGCGCTTCGCAGCGACCTCGCAAAGCTTCTTGAGCTCCGCCTCTGCGGTATCGAGCGACTCGAACCGAAGTTCAGGCGGGGTGTCGAACTTGCAAGCTTTGAGCTCCCTCAAAAACTCCTGCCCCAACGCCTGCAACGACTTCGCGAGCGCAATCTCCGGAGAAGACTCGTTCCAGCTGCGCTCCTGATGAAGGTCCTTGTAGACGGGAACAGCACGGTCTCCGGACGCCTCCACCGGTGCACTGCGCAAGACGTCGCACAATTTGAGCACCGTCAATGTCTTGCCGACGCCCGCGGAGCCCAATAGATAGCTGATGCGGTTCTCTCCTGGAGGAGCACCATCTTTGCCAGTGATCGGGGTGTCGCTGACCATCTTGACAAATTCGTCAAATGAGATTTTCGTGTCGTTGCGGTCATCGGCGTCTTCGTTGGCCGTAGAAGCCATCAAGGGCGTCTCCATGATCTGACGCACGAAATAGGCATCAATGTTGTCCTTCGCGATCAAACGCGAGGCGTCGCCCTTCAGAAGATGCAACTTCTCAGGATCACCCGCCATTTGATTGACGCAGTGGTGGTTGCAGCAGTCTCGCCACATCGTTCGGAAGTAGACCGAGTCACGGTTGAGCGTGCCACTTGAGCGCTCGATACGGTCGTCGTACGCTTCGTGGCTACCGAACCGGCCCTCACGCGAAAAATAGGCCCCGTACTTGCGACGCGACTCCGGCACCTTTGGCCCGACGATCCGGCGCGGCCCTATCACATGCGCCAGGATGCGGTCTGGCAGCCGGTGATCGTTGCGGGTGTCGCGCTCGGAACGATGCCAAGTTCCCCGATTGGGGTCGTAGAGCAGGACGTAACGCTCCTGCGTTCCAGCATCAAGATCGAGCTGCACCATCAGAACACCATGCTCATCTTTCGATTCAGCTGAGACGGCTCCGGTACCGATCACTGGAAAATCGCCGTGCATGGCCACCTCGCGGTACTCGTGCTCGTGACCGTGAAGCAGGAAGTGCAGATCGGACCCCATTCGCTGCTCCAGGAACTGCGAGTCGGGCCTCGTCATCCACTCGAGCGGATGATGCACCAGACCAATTCGCAACGACGTCTCGCGCTTCACGCACGCAAGCTGAGCCTTGGTTCCGATCCAGAGTCGGCGTTCTTCCTCGTCGCCGCTGCAACCCCATGCGGAGTTCAGGCCAACAATTTGCACAGGAACATCATGGATCGTCAGCGAGTGCGCGTAGTGCAGATGCTGGTCGTCCCACTTGATGTGTGGACACATCGACATGGCAAACTCGCGATAGGCCGCTAGGCGCTTGAGCGTGTCTCGATACGCAGGCGACCCGTCAGCTAGACGCCGATTGATATCGTCGACGTGCCTGCGCGAATCCCTTGCCAGGCCTACCAAATACAGTTGGGCATCCGTGTTGACCGCGCTGCGGTCGACATCGTGATTTCCAGGCACCATGAATAGGCGTGTGTAATCAAGTTCGGGCGAGACATTCCGCGCGAGGTTCATTACCCTGGATATGAACTCGCGCGCTTCTTCATACTGATGCGCAAGGCTCTGTGTGCGCAGTTCGCCGAACGCGATATCGCCCGTACACAGGATCAGGTCCGGTACTGGAAGGGACTCGCCCATCTCGGCCTCCAGAAACTCCAGCAGCGAACCACGGGCAGCGCTATCGCGCCAAGCGTCACGCGCGCAAAAGTGGATGTCTGAGAGATGCAACCAACTGACACGCCTCGCCATGTTTTCCTCCATAGAGCAAGCAACTCGCTGCATACCATGACCCCTCGCCCGCTACCAGCTCACCGCCTGCGGCAGACTGATCTTGGTTCCCAATCAGGAAATTCAAAGCGGCGGAAATCATCGGATTGAAGCCGCTCGACGACCTGGGAAATGGCTGTAGCACCGCGTAGTTGTGATCGCCGCGTGCGACCTCACGTCACCGACAGGACCGCTGCCACCTCTTGCGACGTGAAGCGCGACAGGCACACGCGCGTGCCGCTATCCTGGTTGCCGCCAAGCGACCAGACGTAGCCGTTGGCGACATCGACATCGAACACGAAGCCGACATGGCCACTACTCGAAGAACCGACGGCAGGATCGAACAGGACAATATCGCCCACCGCCGCCAGGGCGAGCGCTGCCGCCTTCGTCACGCCGCCCTTGGGGCCAGCGCCCCAACCGGACCAGCCATGCGCAAGCAGGGGCGTCGTCAGCGCGGCAAGCCTCGCGGCGATGGTTGCCTGAGATGCTGCGGTCGGTACGGGTTGCGGCCCGCCTCGTGTCGCGGACGCTGGCAGCGGCGCAACCGCGTACTGCTTGAGCACCCAGGCGATGAATGCGCCGCACCACGCCGTGGCATCGCCACCGTCGCCGCCCTGGGGCTTGGCCGCGTCAAGGAACTCGCAGACGCGCGGATTGCTTGCGGCGCGGGTCGTAGCGCCGACCTCGACCACGCCGAGTTCGCCAATTGCCCAGTCCAGCCAGGGCGCATTCTCGCGCTGCCGGATCGGCGCACCACTGAAGGACAAGATGTCGGCCAGCAGTTTTTCGTCGACTTCGTTCAATGAGGTCGGTGCTGCTTGCACGATGTCAAATACCGCACGACTGCGCTCCGGCATCGCGGAATCGACCTTGAAACGATGCAGCACGGCAAGTGCGCGCAAGTTGTCCGAAAACTTCGTTTCGGTTGGTGGGATACGCTGCGGGAAATCCAGCTCGGCCATCAAAGTCTTGGCCATCGGTTGCACCATCTCGTGCGGCTGCCGTAGTTGCGGCCGACTGCCCGGCGGCGGCACGAATGGTGACTGCACCGGAGAGCGCCCGACGATTTGGCCGAACAACACAAACGTCATCGCGTCTGTTGACGGGAGCCCATGGTCGATGCCGTATTGCCGAATCGCCGTCCGCGTCGCGCCATCCCAATTTCCGGTAGCCGTCACGTGGAGCGCCTGCTGCAGTCGGACGATGTCGGCCGGCAGCAATTGCTGCTCGAAGACGTTCAAGGCGGGTGCGAACGGTGCGCCTGATGAAGGCTGTGGACTCAGGGATGCGGCCCCGCGAGCCTGCGCCGAACTGCCACCGTCTTTGTCCGGTGCCGTCTCACGTGCCTGCGCCGCCACACGTAGCTTGACGACGCGCCCAAGCACGTCGAACCAGAACGGCGCGCCAAGAGAAATCATCAAGATCGAAAACAACCACCCCACAGATGCCGTAACGCCCGCCCCAGCTCGCGGGTCAAGCCACAGGGCGGGTAGCCGCAGCCTGTCGTCGCCCTCGAAGTATGAGGCGCAGATTCCACCGCGTGCCTGGTTCGCCTCTATGCTCGTTCGGGCGTGACGGGAATCCGGCGCGCCGCTGTGCACGACACAGAACTGGCGCAACCTGTTTCCACCGAACCAGCCGAACGGCAGCGGCAATTGCTGGGCAAGCGAGGTCGCGATGCAGGCATCGAATGCGCTGCGTGCGCCCGCTGCGCCCTCGGCGCAGGCCTTGAAATCCTCGGGAGCGACAAGAAACTTTCTCGAGAGCAATTGCGTGGGTCGTGCGCGGGCGATCATCGTGTCGATGCCCTTCGTTGCCTCGGCAAGCGCGTCACGTCCCTCGACAAGCAACGTCTTCGCGTCGGCGCTGCCGGCCACCGTGGTCGCTTGGTTGACCGGCGCCGAGATCGCTGCGATGCAGGCCCGCGCGCTCTGCAGCACAAAGAGGTCGTCGGTGCGTTCGTCTCCGCCGGCATCGTTCGAGCTTCTTGGCGACGCGGGCATCGCGAACCGGCCTTCGACGATGCCGATCGAGCTAAGGCGCGTCGCGATGTTGGGCAGCAGATACTGCCAGTCGCTCGACGAACTGGGGTCTCCGCCGCGGGGAACCCCGGGCGAGATCGCGGGCAGGCCCGGCAGAAATAGTTTGCATCCAAACGGTAGTTGCTGACGCACTCGAAAGCCCTTGACATCCGAGTCTTCGAGCGCGCGCCCGAGTTTCTGCACGGCCACTGCGAGTGCGGTGCCGACGAGCAGTTCCGGATGATCGGACGGAGAAGCATCGGCAGCATGGGATTCCGAAGCTCCGGTGCGCTGCGCGTCGACCAGCACGCCGATGTCTCCGAATGCGGAGCGCACCTGAGGTTCGGATGCGAGCGCGTCAGCGATATTGAAAGTGTCGATGTCCAGGATCGCGACAAGTAGGCATGCAATCACAAGCGACCACAGTTGCGTCTCGCGTTTGAACCAACCGTTCGAACGATCGCCCGCGTCCTGAAACCATTGAGCGATGGCACCCTCGAAGGCTGCCCAATCAGCCAGATTGCCGGGCAGCAGCGCGGCGACGGCCGCCCACGTGGCAGCGAACGGCGGCGGCGGCACGACCGGCTTGCCCCGAAGCACCAGCGCGGGCTCGCGGGTCGCGATGAATGCGGCCGGAGCGTTGAACTCCGCGGCAGGGTGCGTTCCCCCATTGAGCTCCATGAGCAGCGCGCGTGCAAAAAGATCGGGCGGTATGGCCGATGGCCCTGACGTGCGCACGAAGCCCTTCGAGGCGGTCTTTTCCTTGAACAGTGCACCTACGAGGGGGTTATTGAGAATGCGATCGGTGAGCGCCTGGTCGCCGGCAAGGACAGTGCAGACCAGCACGCGCAGGTTTCCGGCGCGCCTCTTGAGCAATGTACCAGCCACGGTCTCCTGCAGTTGCATCACGAGAATAGCCAGGACGGCATAGATCAGTGCGAGGCCGATGACGATTTCCAGGATCGTGATGGTCATCACTGCCCCCTATGCGACGTCGTTGTAGAACTTGAACGAACCAATCGAGGCGCAAGGCGTGTGGCCTATCGCCCAATTCGGCGGCGTGGGCATCGACGTGTCGAAGTAGTGGCGCGCACCCGACGTAATGTCGACCAGCGCGCCTGCAGCGAGTTCGCGCGCGATCGAGCAGGCCATTCCGTATGGGACGTCGGGGACCAGCGGCACACGAAGCAGCTTGTCGTGATTGGGGTCACTCGCCAGCCAGCAAGAGAACTGCCATGGATCCTGACAGACGGATGTCGCCGATGTCTTGCCGCGATAGCGGGTCCGCAGGCGGTTTTCTATGACGCTAGCGACCGCACGCATTCCCCTCTCGCCTTCGCCGCGTGCCTCACCCCACAGTGTTTGCGCGACGACAACCACCTCGTCGGGCGAGCCCGGCGCGACCGCACCATCCGCTGAAGGTGTGCGCCGCGCGGAACCCTCCGGGGCGGAGAGCGTCGCCGCGTCATCGCGCAGATAGGGCTGCACGGCGAACCACTCGAGGATGGGCGCGATTGGTCCGTAAATGGCATTCGCGTCACCGGCGCCGGCTTGCGGCAGGGCCCCGATATGGACCCCCATCAGGCGCTCCTGATCGTCCCAGACGGCGGATCCGCTGTCGCCAGGTGCTGAGTCCTGGTTCAACAGGTAGCCAATCGCGTTCTCCATGAAGTAGTCAGGGTAGCCCGGGGCGACGTCCGGCAAATCCACGTAGCCAGACCACACGACTTTCAACATTCCGGGGTTGGGGCCGCTCGCGCGGCGAGCAGTGATCGGACGATCGAGCTTGGGCGCATCGCCAAGGCCCGTTGGCAGCCAAGCAGGATCGCTGCGCAACGCCAGGGCGTCAGCGAGCGAGACTTCGACGAGCGCGGCATCGAGGGGGGTTCGGTAGACGTCGCCGCCGAGCGCCGGCTGCCACTCGACGAGAAAGGCGTCGTGGTTGCTTGCGCCGCTCATGATCGTCAAGGGGTCGCCTGCGCGAGCCCGTCCGTCCGGTGCAGCCACATGGCCGCAGGTCAACACGTAGTTGCGCACCGGGTTCAGACGATCGCGCATCAAGCAAGCGACTGTGCCTTGTACGGTCAACGGCGTTCCGCGTTCGATTGACGGCGCCCCATGCGCAACCGCCCGCGCGGCGCGGCGAACGACAAGCCGCGCCTGAGATCCACCCATGCGCACCAGTGCCGGCAGCGAATGCGCGCAAACGCCGTCCTTCAAGGCGACGACAACCCTCGCCTCGGTCGCGCTCGACAAGGCGGCCGATACCGACTCGATGCACTCCGGCGCGATCCAATCGGGCGCTCCCGGCACGCGTTTGCCGTGCGTTCGGTGCCGAAGCACCGTCGCAATGGCACGACAACACGCCACCGCAGCGCAGTCGACGCGACCCTGGTTTGACATGCTTGCCTCAGCTCGCTGGAAGCTGGGTCGTCGAGCCCGATGGCGTAGCAGGTGTGCTGGGCCTGCTCGCCTGCGGCGCTGAAACCGCTGGCGCGGCCGGTCTTATGATCGGAAGCGCCGTAAGCGGGCAGTCGGACGTCTGACGCATTGCGATCTCCTCGCGTGCGTCCTGGACGTCGAGGATGCGATTGACCTGTTCCGTCGCTGTCACGACCGCCGACAGCGTGTCGCGATCGAACGCGCTCATGCGCGAGCGCACGGACGCCGGCATCGCGTCGTACATCGAGGTCGTGAAATGGCGTGCCAGGTTTGGCTGCAGCAGTACCTGCCGTCCATGCCCGGAGGCCACTGTCGCGGAGGGCACCGTCGAGGTACCGAATGCCGCCGATGCGGCGCCGAACGCCGCACCCGGCGTGACCAGCGCTGGCTGGCGGCTTGTAAGGTCGGATTGCAGGTTGATCTCGATCGAGACGCTGTCGTTCCACAACTCGCTCGCAGCCCCGCGGATCTGGGCAATCTTGACCTCCGCTTCGTCGCCGATGGCCTTGGCCTGCTTTTCCCAGGCGTCAACGAGTGCCTCAATTTGCGGTCTTGTGTCTCTCGCAGGGCCAGCGCGGCCACGTGCCATGATCTTCTCGACGAAATCGCCAGGCATTGCACTCTTGGGTGGCGGCGGGAGTGAGGCGACGAACTCCGCGTGGGCGATGTCGAAGGACTCCACCGCGCGATGCAGCCTCGACGTCGCCAATCCCAGGCTCGGCGACGTCACAGCGGTGAAGGCGCGCCCCGCTTGCGGCTGCAACGATTGCTCATTCTCGTCAAGATCGGTCGCCGGGTAGAGCTTCGGTGCAGCGCGCACGATCGAGCACGCCAGCCGGCGTGCGGCGAGCAAGTCGGACTTCTCGCGGTCCGGGATCGAAGACGACAGCATCTCGTAGGCGCCCAGTGCGAGCGCAGTCGGAATAATCAGGCTGCGCGTCGGTGCATGCAGTGCTTGGTCAGCCAGGGCGCCGACGGCCAGCGGCCAGATGAGCGCGTTGTACAGGCCCTTCGCGTTCGTCGAAGAAGCCGCGCGGCACACGAGGGCTCGCCTCCGGACGTCCACTTTCGCCATGACGGTCTGCAGGCCGCCGGCGCTCGTGTCCCGCTCGGGTACGAACAGCCGTGTGCAGTTGAACTGCGCATCGCTCGCCGCCGAATCCCGTACAGGCGCCACATTCATGTTGGCGAGCGGAAAGGGGAATTCGTCGTCGGGCGGAGGTTGAATAGGCTGAAGTACCGTGCAACCACAGGCCGTCGCGAGCAGGGTCGACAAGCAGGCGTTGCGGCAGACGGCCGCACGGCGCTGCGAACCGCCAGGTGGACGTGGGCTTGCGCCCCCGTCACGCGACACAAGCCGGGAACCGCAGTTCCGCATGCTGCCTCCTCCCTCTATGAGCCCTCGAAACGAGCACCAGTGACGCACGGCACGCTCTTTTGCGAAGCGCGTCCGCACGCATGTCCCGGAGCGTCAGTCCATCGATCGTGTGGCCACGGCGGGTGCTGCGAGCAGCCTCGGCCTGCCGGTTTCCTTTGGAATGTCAATCACGCCCGACACTTTTGTCGAGTGCCGAATTCCTGATGAGCAACTGCCCTGCGACGCAGTGTGGGGGCTGCCTCTGCCATTGCTATCCCTAGGCGCCGATGTCGGGAATCGCGCGCAAATTCCGTTTTACGCGCGCGACGACGACGCTGGCTTGCTCCTCCCCACGATGGGCATGCGGGCTGATCGCCAAGACGAGACCGGCCAGCTGCGATGCAGCCGTATTTCGCGGCTGTCGCACGATGCTCACGGGCAAGTCGCGGCCAGGCGCAATGGGCACGACGTGTATGCGCGCTTGCATGACGTCATGGCGTGGCTGCCAACAAAGCCGGCCAATGGCGTCGCTGAACTGCTGCCGCAGCACTGGCCTCCCGCTCGTCAAGACGGATGTCCGAGCGCTACGGTGGTCACGATGCCGTGCCTCTTCAAGTGGCAACGCACGGTTGGGATCGGGGACGCCGGCGCCCATGCTGACGGTGGGTCGACAGCAGTTCCGGCTGCCGGTACTGCTTGAACTTGCAGCTTATGTGTCACCCACATCACAGTTGCCGCCATCCCCACCCAGGACTCACCCGCACGCCCCCACGTAGCCGCACGACGTGCAGAAGTCGCACCCGTCCTTGTGGATCATCGTGGCGTTGCCGCATTCCGGGCACGGCCGGCCGGCCTGGGGCGCGAGCTGGCCCGTGGCGCGCGCGGCCGGGGTCTCGAGCATGCCCATCGCGCCGAGCGGAAAGCCGTCCTCGTCCAGCACGCCCAGCATCGCGTAGCGGTGGATCATCAGGCGCGCGACGTAAGCGATCGTCGATGGCCACACCTGCTGGCGCTTCTGGCCCGGCAGCGGCGCCATGAAGTGGCCCAGCGGCTCGCCGACGTTGAGCAGCTTGCGCAGCTTCATGCCGATCCAGGCCGGATCGATCACGCGCATGTCGAGCGACAGCAGGCGCGCGAGGCCGTCGAGGGCGCGCGGGTAGTTGCCCGAGAAGCCCACCGCGCACGGGCGCGTGACGAGCGTGGGCGCGGCGCCCGCGGGCGCGTTGGCGCCGGCGGCCGAGCGCAGCGTCACTTCCTTCATCGTCAGCGTGAAGGTTTCGCCGGTGGCCGGATTGTCGACGTCGACGGCCCAGGCCAGCGTGCCGGCGGTGCCGGTGCGCGGCTCGTCGCGGCTGAACATCGCGTCGAGCATCGGTGCGGGGCCGCCGTCGACCAGCGCGCCGAGCTGCTCGCAGCGCCAGCGGATCACGGCGGCCGTGGCGGCGACCACGCCGGGGAACAGCCGCCGCTCGCCGGCGGGCGGGAACGGCATGTCGAACGCGCGCTCCTCGGCGACGGTGGCGAGCACGTCCAGCTTCAGCTTGAGCCACTGCGGGTCGTTGACGCGCATGTCCATCGACAGCGTCTTGGCGAGCGCCGCGAGCCCGCGCGGTTGCTCGGCTCCGTTGACCCAGACCTCGAAGGGCACGTTCTGCGCGAACAGCCCGAAGCCCGGCCCGGCCTGCGCGGGCATCTCGCCGACGAACAGCGCGAACTCGCCGTGCGGATGGCGGATCATGTACGTCCAGGCCGGATTGCCGCCGTTCATCTCGGGCCGGCCGGGCCAGCGCAGCGAGCTCATCACCGCGGTGGACGGACGATCGAGCGTGAGGCGCTGGTCGGCGAGGTTGGCGGCGCCTTCGACCGTGGCCACCAGCGCCTGCGGCGGCTCGGAGGCGGCGGGCGTCGTGCTCAGCACCGAACCCAGCACCGCGTTCGGGCGGTACGTCGCCAATCCCTTGAGGCCCGATTTCCACGCGAAGCGGTACAGGCCCTCGAAGTCGGCGAACGGGTAGTCGGCGGGCACGTTGACCGTCTTGCTGATCGACGTGTCCACGTACGGCGCGACCGTGGCCACCATCGCGGCGTGGCTCTCGGCGCTCATCTCCAGCGCGGTGACGAACGCGTCGGTGAGCGGCGCATCGACGCCCTTCAGGTGCCGGTACAGGCGCCACGCGTGGTCCTCTACCGCGTACTCCTTGGCACTGCCGTCGGGCATGCGCTTCTTGCGGGTGTACGACCACGAGAACGGCGGCTCGATGCCGTTGCTCGCGTTGTCGGCGAAGGCCAGGCTGATCGTGCCGGTGGGGGCGATCGACAGAAGGTGGGAATTGCGCAGGCCTTGCGCGCGCACTTTGTCCTTCAACGCGGCCGGCAGGCGCGACGCGAACGTGCCGCGCGACAGGTACAGGTCCGCGTTGAACAACGGAAACGCGCCGCGCTCCACGGCCAGGTCGGCCGACGCGTCGTAGGCGGCGTCGCGCATCGTCTGCGAGATGCGCTGCGCCTCGTCGCGCGCGGCAGGCGTGTCGTAGCGCAGGTTGAGCATCACCAGCGCGTCGCCCAGGCCGGTGAAGCCGAGGCCGACGCGCCGCTTCGCGTTGGCCTCCGCGAGCTGCGCCGGCAGCGGCCAGACGGTGATGTCCAGCACGTTGTCCAGCATGCGCGTGGCCGTCTTCGCGACGGCGGCGAAGGCGTCGTAGTCGAAGCTCGCGTCGTCGGCGAAGGGGTTGCGGACGAAGTGGGTGAGGTTGATGGAGCCGAGGCAGCAGCAGCCGTAGGGCGGAAGCGGCTGTTCGCCGCAATTCGCCACCATAAAGCCGTTGGCATCGAAGGCGTGGACGTCTTCGACGGTGACGTCGTAGACCCGTTCCTCGCCGACCGGCTCCAGAGACTCGAAGGTCGCGGTGAAGCGGTCGCGTTCGTGCGCCACCCCGGCCCCGGACAAGAGTTCGCGCAAGTTGTCCGCGTCCGATCCGCCGGCGAAGCCGACGCGTTCGGCAAAGCGCCGCGCGCCGTCGCCCGAAATGACGATCTGCGTCGTCCTGTCGGCCGCGACGATCGAGCTGGCGATGCCCAGGCGCAGCAGCATGCGTTGCAGAGCCTCGAGGTCGACGCGGCTGTTGCTGGAAAGGCGCAGCACCGGACCCGACGCATCGACCCAGCCGTCGGCGCCGAAGATCGTTTGCAGGACGCCGGCGCTGCACGGGATGGCGTGCGCCTCGATGGTCGGATGGACGAGCGGCTGCACCAGTCCGAGCTGGCGCGATGACTTGGCCAGCTCCACGATCGCGTTGCCGATCGCGACGCCGTCGGCGTGGTCGATGTCGCGGCCGCGCCAGTCGATGGTGCGGTGGTCGTTCAGGACGATCGCGTCGCCCGGCTTCAGTCGCGCCGCCGCGATCCAGTCATCCCGTTGCGCACCGGCTCGTCGAACCTCGTGATCCGCCGTCAGTTTCAGCGAATATCCCTCGCGCGTGCGCAGCAGGAATACCGGCTTCACGCCCGACTCGAAGAATCCTTCCGACTCCGTCCGGTACGGCCTTCCGTCGACGATCGCCACGAACGGCTGCCCGACCAACGCCGACACCTGGCGCGGCCCCTCGCTGGTCTGCACCCAGGTGTCGCCGGTCACGCAGGGATTCGTCGCCGCGATCGTCTCGCAATAGCTCAGGTTGTTGTCCTGGTTGATGCGATCGAGGAACAGCACGCCGGGCTCGGCGTGGTCGTAGGTGCAGCGCATGATCTGGTCCCACAGCGCGCGGGCACGCGGCTGGCGGTAGATCCACTGGCCGTCGTCGCGCTGCTTCGCGCTGGCCTCGATCTGCTCCTGGCTCGGCTGCGCGCGGTGGACGAGGTCGAAGGTGGCGTCGTCGTCGACGGCCTGCATGAAGGCGTCGGTCACGCCCACCGAGATGTTGAAGTTGGTGAGGTCGCCCTGGTCCTTGGCGTGGATGAAGGCCTCGATGTCGGGGTGGTCGCAGCGCAGCACCGCCATCTGCGCGCCGCGGCGGCTGCCGGCGGACTCGACCGTCTCGCAGCTGCGGTCGAACACGCGCATGTAGCTGACCGGGCCGGACGCGCGGCTGCGCGTGGACCCCACCCACGCGCCGTGCGGACGGATGCGCGAGAAGTCGTAGCCCACGCCGCCGCCGCGGCGCATCGTCTCGGCGGCCTCGGTGAGCGCGGTGTAGATGCCCGGCACGCCGTCCTCCACCTGCGCGATCGAGTCGCCCACCGGCTGCACGAAGCAGTTGATCAGCGTGGCGCTGAGCTCGGTGCCGGCGGCGGAGTTGATGCGGCCCGCGGGCACGAAGCCGTTCTGCAACGCGTCGAGGAAGCGCGCGGCCCAGGCCTCGCGCTGTTCGGGCGCCTCGACCTGCGCGAGCGCCAGCGCGACACGCGCGCGCACGTCGTGCAGGTCCTTCTCGTCGCCCTTGGCGTATTTCTCGATCAGCACCTCGGTGCTGATGTCTTGTGGCGGCAGCGTGCCGGGCCGCGCCGGCGCGGCAGCGGCGTCGGCTTGCGGTGCGTCGTAGAGGCCGCGTTGGAGGTCGGTCGTCATCGGAAGTCCTGCTTTCAATCGGAGCGCCGCGCCACGTCAACCGTGGCGGGCGTCCTGGATGTCGTTGCGCACGGCGTCGCGGCCGGCGGCCTTGGCGGCATAGAGCGCCTCGTCGGCGCGCTTGAACAGATGCATCGCATCGCACGGCGCGCTGGCCTCGGCGATGCCGGCGCTCAGCCGGATGGTGACGTCGGCGGGAAGATCGGCGGCGCGCTCGGCCACGGCCACGCGCAGGCGGTTGCACACCTGGTGCGCGACGGCCAGCGGCGCCGACAGCACCAGTGCGAACTCGTCGCCGCCCAGCCGCGCGGGCAGGTCGGTCTGGCGGCATTGCGCCTGCAGGTGCGTGGCGACCCAGCGCAGGGCAGCGTCGCCGGTGAGGTGGCGGTAGCGGTCGTTGATGGACTTGAAGTGATCGAGATCGATCAGCACCAGCGACACCGGATGCTCGTCGCTGGCGCGCGGCAGCACGCCGGCGAGGAACTCGTCGAAGCGACGCCGGTTGGCCAGGCCCGTGAGCTGGTCGTGGCGGGCTTCGAGGTGCGCGCGCTCGGCCCGGTCGCGCTCCTCGCTCACCTGGCGCAGCGCGCGCTCGGTGTTGAGCGCCACGGCGAGCGCCGACGCCTGCTGCTCCGCGCGTTCGAGCACGAGGCGGGCGCGCAGGTCGTGGAAGCGCTTGTGCGCGGCCAGCGCCTGCTGCCACTCGCCGCGCGCCTCGTGCGCCAGCGACTTCAGGCGGAACAACTCGTCCATGTGCATGTGGCCACCGCGGCTGTCGGCGGCGACGCGGCCGCGCTCGAGCGCCTGCAGGGCCAGTTGCGGCTCGTTCGCATGCAGGTGGGCGCGCGCGCGCGCGCAACTGAAGAACACCATCGAGTGCGGCGCCGACGCGTCCATCAGCGACTCGGCCTCGTCCAGCGAGGCATGCGCGGCCGCCAGGTCGCCGAGCACGATGTGGGAGATGGCCAGGTGATCGAGCGCGTTGCTGATCTCCACCCACTTCTTCTCGTCGCGCCACGTGCGAAGCGTGGGCTCCATCAGCTCGATCGCGCGCTCGGCCCGCGGACGCCAGGAGGTCTCTGGCGCGCCGTCGTCGTGTTCCTTGAGCGCCCAGCGCCCCAGCGCGAGCGACAGGTTGGAACGCAGGCGCAGCACCACGGCCTCGCCCTGGAAGCCGCGCGCCGCGCGCAGTCCTTCCTCGAAGATCTGCACTGCTTCGGACAGCCGGCCGATGTCGTTGAGCACGATGCCCAGCGTGTTGGCGATGCGCACCTGCAGGATCGGATCCTCGGCCGCGCGGGCCAGCACCACGGCCTCGCCGGCCACCTCCAGCGCCCGCGACGGCAGGCCGCGGCGGATCGCGGCGACCCCCAGCGCGTTGAGCGAGAAGGCCTGGCCGCGCACCGAGCCGTTGACGCGGAAGTGGGCCAGCGCCTCGTTGGCCGCGGATTCGGCCTCCTCGAACTTCTCGCAGAGCGCGAAGGCGCGCGCCAGCGGCGGGAGCGCCCACATCAGGCGGTCCCGGTCGCCTTCGTGCCGCAGTCGCTCCACCGCGGCCTGCAAGGTGGGCAACGCACCCGCGCCGCGCTCCTCGGCCACGCGGTCGAGTGCGCGCAGGTCGTCGTCCAACAGGTCCTGTTCCGCCATTCCTACCCCCACCGTCGGGGCTGTCGCCGGTCGCCCCGCCCACCGGAGGACGCGGGCAAATGCCGCGCCTCGTGCCTCGCCGGCACTGCAGCCGCGCAAGGATCCCGCCCGTCTTTCGCGGATGGTGACGACCCATTGTGCACTGGACAATCACCCCCTGTGCGCGCTGCGGCCATGCCGAAACAAGGCCTTGCATATTCGCTGCGCAGGCCCGTCTTGAGCATGAAAAATGGGCCCGCGAGGGCCCATTGCGGTGAGAGCTTCGGCGCGCTCAGTCGCGGGCGTAGATGTCCACGTCCTTGGTTTCCTTGACGAACAGCATGCCGATCACGAAGCACACGGCCGCGATGGTGATCGGGTACCAGAGGCCGTAGAACATGTTGCCGTTCTGGGCCACCATGGCGAAGGTCACCGACGGCAGCAGGCCGCCGAACCAGCCGTTGCCGATGTGGTACGGCAGGCTCATCGACGTGTAGCGGATGCGGGTCGGGAACAGCTCGACGAGCATGGCCGCGATCGGGCCATACACCATCGTGACGTAGACCATCAGGATCCACAGCAGGCCCACGACCGTGAACCACTGGCCGCCGAACGCTTCGATGGGCTTGGCCTTGGCCGGATAGCCGGCGGCCTTGAGGGTGTCGGCGACTTCCTTCTTGAAGCCGGCGATCGCCTTGCCCGAGGCCTCGTCGAACTTGAATCCGCCGGCGGCCAGCGCGCCGGAGGGCGGATTGAGCGTCTTGTCGCCGACCGTGACGACCGTCGGCGAACCGGCGGGCAGCGCCTCGTTGGCGTAGCTGGCCGAGTTGGCGGTCAGCGCGCGCTTGGCGATGTCGCACGGCGAGGTGAAGTCGATCTCGCGCGCCACCGGGCTGCCCTGGAACGAGCAGGTGGCCGGATCGGCCTTGACCGTGATCTGCGACGACGCCTGGGCGGCGGCCAGCTCGGGGTTCGCGGCGCCGGCGATGGCGTGGAAGATCGGGAAGTAGGTCACGCAGGCGAGCAGCATGCCCGCCAGGATGATCGGCTTGCGACCGACCCTGTCCGACAGCGTGCCGAAGATGACGAAGAACGGGGTGCCGAGCAGCAGCGCGGCCGCGATCATGTACTGCGCGGTGGTCGGATCGACCTTCAGCGAGCTCGTCAGGAAGAACAGCGCGTAGAACTGGCCGGAGTACCAGACCACGCCCTGGCCCGCCACGAGGCCGAACAGCGCCAGCAGCACGATCTTCAGGTTGCCCCACTTCGTGAACGATTCGGTCAGCGGCGCCTTGGAGGTCTTGCCCTCTTCCTTCATCTTCTTGAAGGCCGGCGACTCGTTCATCGACAGCCGGATCCACACGCTCACCGCGAGCAGCAGGATCGAGACCAGGAACGGGATGCGCCAGCCGTAGTCGTTGAACGCGGCGTCGCCCAGGAAGGTCTTGATGCCGATGATCACCAGCAGCGACAGGAACAGGCCCAGCGTGGCCGTGGTCTGGATCCACGAGGTGTACGCACCGCGCTTGCCGCGCGGCGCATGCTCGGCCACGTAGGTGGCGGCGCCGCCATACTCGCCGCCGAGTGCCAGGCCTTGCAGCATGCGCAGGGCGATCAGGATGATCGGCGCGGCGGCGCCGATCGACGCGTAGCTGGGCAGCACGCCGACGATGAACGTCGACAGGCCCATGATCAGGATGGTGACCAGGAAGGTGTACTTGCGGCCGATCATGTCGCCGAGCCGCCCGAACACCAGCGCGCCGAACGGGCGCACGAAGAAGCCGGCGGCGAACGCCAGCAGCGCCGCGATGAAGGCGGCGGACGGATCGAGCCCCGAGAAGAACTGCTTGCCGATGATGGCCGCGAGCGAGCCGTACAGGTAGAAGTCGTACCACTCGAAAACGGTGCCGAGCGACGAGGCGAAGATGACTTTCTTCTCCTCGCCGGTCATCGGCCTGGCGGGCGCGTTGCTGGTTGCCATGGAATGTTGTCTCCTGTTATGCGTCTCGATGCCAGCCTCGGTCGGCGACACCTGTTGCGCATCGTGGGACCGCCCTCTGACTGACGTCTGACGCGAGACTTATTCGAAACTTACAACGCAAGGGATAACGCGGAGGGTGCGTTTCTCATCGTGAGAGCGCGGGCGCCGGCAAGGGTAAACACGGGAGGAGTGAATACCCCCTGCAGCATTGCAACAAATCTGCGCGGCAGCCCCTGGCCCGACTGGCCCGTGGCCTCAATTCGCGATGTCGCCCTTGATCACACGGTAGATCGGGACCAGGAAATGCGCCTCGCCGGAGGCGATTCGCTTGGAGACCGCCGCGAACGGGAAACTGCGCATGGTCTTGTAGCGGGCGCCGCTGCCGTCACCCTCGATCGCCGCCGCGGTGCCATGGGCATCGGTGACCAGGATCCAATGCATGTCCAGTTGACGGGCGCAAAACTCGCCGAACGCGCTGCCGACGATCTGCTCGACGATCTCCGGAGGACAGTTCACATGGTCGCCGCGAGCGATCCAGTTCGCGAAGGCATCGTCCAGGTCCTGCAGCGACCAAGAGGCCGTGTCGAAGTCCGGCAAATGGTCCCGCACGAACATGAGCGCGTGCCCGGCCATTTCACGAACGCCCGCCAGCATGTCTTCCGGCAACGGCGCCACCGTCTCCTTGACCGGCCCCGTCGTCGCGACGCGCGTCGTCACCGCACCCTCAGGCGTTTCGTGCGTCTCCCAGCGGCGATTCGCTACCTGCTGGCCCTGCAGGTAGGACTCCTGTCGCTCGAGCGCAGTACGCGATCCCGGCGAACGCCAGAGCTGGATGCGATCGCGCAATGCGCCCAGAAGGGAATCGAGAAACATGCGCAGTGCTCGAAAGTGAGGTGCGCGCATCGTATCCGCGCGCCCGCAACGGCCTCAGGCGCCCGGCTTCCTGCGCATGACGTCCACGAGCATGGCCATGCCGTCCTGGCCCCAGAACGCCTGGCCGTCGTCGAGCCGGAAGAACGGCACGCCAAACACGCCCGCCTCGGCCGCCTGCGCGGTGCGCGCCTGCAACTCGGCCTTCACCTCCGGACCGGCCGGATCGCGCACCGGTGCGATCGCGTCGGTGAGGGCCTGCAGCGCGGCCGGGTCGTTGGGGTCGCTGCCGTCGCGCGCCCAGACGTGGCGCATCGCGAGTTCCACGGCACGCCGGTTCGGCTGGCTGCCGGCTGGCACGCTGGCCACCAGCAGGCGCAGCAGCGCGAGCGGGTTGAACGGGTGCGGGGTGGGCGGCTGGAAGGTGATGCCGTCCTGCCTGGCGATCCACGCGCACTGGCGGAACAGCCACGCCTTCTTCGGCGCCACGTCCACCGGCGCGGTGTTGCCCCAGTGCTTGAGCAGGCCGGCGAACAGGAGGGGCCGGTACTCGACGTGGTGCGACACGCCCTCGAGCGCCTGCGGCAGCCGCTCGAACGCCAGGTACGCGTAGGGCGAGATGATGTCGAAGTCGAAGACGACGCGTTGCATGCCAGCTCCTCAAACAGGCGGCTCGCGGCCCGCGAGTTGTTGCCAGACCCAGCGTTTGTCGGCATCGCCCAGGCTGCCCCACGCGGCGATCTCGTCGAGCGTCCGGCGGCAGCCGTGGCAAACGCTCGTGTACGGGTCGATCTTGCAGATGTTGACGCAGGGGGACGGCACCGGGCCGGTCTCGCCGATCTCGGCGAGGCGCGCCGCGAAGAACGCCGAGTCGGGCGCGTGCTCGACGCCGTCGCGGATCACGGGACCCCCGCTCATGGCGCGAGCGGCGCCTGCACGACGTCGTGCACGGGCGCGCCGGTGAGCTTCTCGAGCTCGGCAGGCGACATCGGGAACACGCCGTGCGGATGGCCGGCGGCGGCCCACACCTGGTCGAAGCGGAACAGCTCGCGATCGATCAGCGTGACGACCGGCGTCGCGTGCGCGAGCGGCGACACGCCGCCGATGGTGAAGCCCGTCTTGACCTTCACGAACTCCGGATCGGCGCGGCCGATGGCCCCCACGATCTGCGCCACCTTCTTCTCGTCGACGCGCCGGTCGCCGGAGGCGACGACCAGGATCGCGACCTCGTCGGACTTGCGGCGGAACACCACGCTCTTGGCGATCTGTCCGACGACGAGGCCCAGCGCGTCGGCCGCCTCCTGGGACGTGCGCGCGGCCGTGTCGAGAAAGCGCGGCGCGTGCGGATGGCCCAGGCGCTGCAGGGCCGCGGACACGCGCTGGAAGCCTTCGGGCCGATCGGCGGTCGTGTCGCTCATGCGCCCACCGCCGCGGCGTCGGTCCGCTTGGCCAGCAGCGCCCGCGCCAC
>FTJN01002811.1_pt5 | contig 28404 bp, 28 predicted proteins | sample 1658361 | NCBI WGS metagenome assembly FTJN01 (sample SAMEA3914819, study PRJEB12502) | metagenome | biome: forest; material: soil | place: Canada | collected 2010-06-26 | depth 0.3 m
GACACCTGCATCGTGCTGCGCACGGCGCTAGTGAAGGACGGCATGATGTACGTCCAGGCCGGCGGCGGCGTCGTCGCCGACAGCGACGCCGACGCCGAATATGACGAGACCCTGCACAAGTCGCGGGCCCTGAAGCGCGCGGCCGAAGAGGCCTGGCGGTTCGCCTGAGCGGGTGTCGGCGGCGCTAAGTCGCCGACACCCGCTTCTGGATCAGCTTGATCGCCTCGTGCGCCGACAGGGCCGCGCCTTCCTGCCAGGCGTTGATGTAGCTCATGTGCTCGCCGGCGAAGTAGAAGGCGCCGTCGGGCTTGCAGAGTTCGGCATAGTCGGTGGTGCGCTGGGCGTCGGTCCAGCCGACCGCCACGCCCTCGTTGTAGGGCGTCTGCTTCCACGACACCGTGAACGGCTTGGTCAGTTCCTGGCCGTGGCCAGGGTGGAACTTCTCGATCACCTTGCGCGACAGGGCGAAGCGCTCCTCGAACGACATGCCGGCATATTTCGGCGGGCTGTCCGGTCCCGAAAAGCCGATCGAATAGGCCCCGACCAGGATGCCGGTCTTCTCGCCGATGCCGCCGCTGGGATACCAGACCAGCTCGTTGGCCTCGTCGGTCCAGCCCAGGCCGCCGTACTGGAAGTCGTCCTGCTCCCAGAACCGCCGGCTCTCCCAGGCCACCTTGGTGCCGTGGTGGTATTCGCCGGCCGCGATGGCCTGCTTCACACGGGGGGTGAAGTCCGACGGAATCTTCGACAGCACCGGCAGGGGGATGGTGCAGATGCAGTAGTCGGCTTCCAGAGCATGCTCGCCCGAGGCGTCGGCATAGACGATCTTGACCCCCTTAGGCGTCTTGCGCAGCTGCTTGACCACGGTCTCGAACTTCACCGCAGGCTTGACCGCCTCGTAGAGGGCGTAGGAAATCCGGTCCATGCCGCCCACCGGCTGCAGCATGGTGGCCTGCATGTCGATGATCTCCTCGAACACCAGGCTGGCGCCCCAGAAGCTGGACTTCATCATGTCGGCCATGCGCAGCGGCGGGCCGCCGGCCGGTGGATGGTCGTAGCCGCCCGGCGAGGCGGAGAAGCCGGCCCGGGTCGAGCCGTTATAGGTGGTCTTCGACAGGTCGCCATAGGCCGACAGGTAGCCCAGCAGCTTCTGCTTATCGATGCCGGTCAGTTCCTGGTCCAGCGCGCCCTTGTCGACCGCCTTGGCCAGCAGCTCGGTGAAGGCCCCGCGCGTGTCGTTGACCGCCTGGCGCTCGGTGACCACCTGGCCGGCGAAGTCCAGCTTGGCCGAGCGGTTGGCGTTGACCATCACCTCCAGCGGCACGCCCAGTTCCTGGCAATAGCCGAGGATGGCGTGGTGCCATTGCGGGATGCGGGCCGGCCCGGCGTTGAAATAGGCGTGTCTGCCCGCCGCCCAATCCACCGTCTGGTCGGGTCGGCCGGTCTGGATGATCTTCGTGCCCGACCGCACCGACCAGGCCCGGCCACCCGGACGGTCGCGCGCTTCCAGCACCGTGACATCGTAGCCGGCCTTGCGCAGCTCATAGGCCGAGACCAGTCCGGCGATGCCCGCCCCCAGGATCGCCACCTTGGCGCCCTTGCCGCCGGCCAGGTCCAGCTTGGGCGCGCCGGCATAGGCGCGGGGCGCGGCCAGCAGGCCCATGCCCATCATGGTGGTGTAGAGCGCCCCATAGCCGCCGGCCGAACCAACCGCGCTCAGAAACCGACGTCGCGAAATGCCCATGCTCGTCCCCTCGTTGTTGGGAGGCATGGGAGGAGCAATCGCATGTTCTGGCAACAGACGGCGCCGCGGCCGACGCGATCAATCTCGCGGCGCCTGTCCCGCAGGCAGGCGCCTTTGGGCTAGCGCTAGTCCCCCAACCGATCGGACGGCAGGTGTTGAATGACCGCCGGCGGGGCCATGACCATCACGACGGCGAACGTCATGGCGCTGAGCGCCGCGAACGCCGCCGCGGCCAGCACGGGCCCCATCTTCTGCCGCCGGGCCGGCTTGCGCAGCAGGGCCCGGGCATAGGCGATGGCGGCGGTGTCGAGGGCGGAATCAGCGGGGTTCATGAGGTTCAGCATGCCCCAAGGCCCCGTCGAAGCAATGCGGCGCTTTCGCACCCCCGCCGCTCTTGGAGACCCCAACAGAAAAACTCGACGCGAAACCCCTCACCTTTTCGCTGAAACCCGCTAGAAGCTTTTCCGCGAAAGGCGGCGTCATGATCCTGGTCATCGATAACTACGACAGCTTCACCTACAATCTCGTCCACTATCTGAACGAGTTGGGGGCCGACACCGTCGTGCATCGCAACGACGACCTGACCGTGCAGGAGGCCCTGGGTCTGCGTCCGCAGGCGATCCTGCTGTCGCCGGGCCCCAAGGCCCCTGACCAGGCCGGCATCTGCCTGCCGCTGCTGCGCGGCGCGGCCGACGACCTGGCCATCCTGGGCGTGTGCCTTGGCCACCAGGCCATCGGCCAGGCCTATGGCGGCGACGTGATCCGCGCCAAGGCGGTGATGCACGGCAAGACCAGCCTGATCCACCACAACGACCAGGGCATCTTCAAGGGTCTGCCCAACCCGTTCACCGCCACCCGCTATCATAGCCTGGCGGTCGACAAGGCCACCCTGCCCGAAGAACTCGAGATCACCGCCTGGACCGACGACGGCGAGATCATGGGCGTGCAGCACAGGACTCGGCCCGTCTACGGCGTGCAATTCCACCCCGAGTCGATCGCCACCGAAGGCGGCCACCAGTTGCTGGCCAACTTCCTGGACCTGGCCAAGGTCAAGCGCGACGCGCAGATCTGGGTCTAGGCGATGTCCGACGCCTTCAAGCCCCTGCTGGCCAAGCTGGCCGACGGCCAGACCCTCGACGAGGACGACGCCGAGCTGTTCTTCGCCGCCTGCCTGCGCGGCGAGCCGACCCCGGCCCAGGTGGCCGCGGCGGTCACCGCCATGCGCCTGCGCGGCGAGACGGTGGGCGAGATCACCGCCTGCGCCCGCGCCATGCGCCGCGCCGCCATCCACCTGGACCACCCCTATGAGGTCATCGACGTCTGTGGCACCGGCGGCGACGGCCTGCACACCCTGAACATCTCGACCGCCGTGGGCTTCGTGGCCGCCGGCGGGGGCTTGAAGGTGGCCAAGCACGGCAACCGGGCGATCACCTCCAAGTCCGGCACCGCCGACGTCTTGGCGGCCCTGGGGGTCAATATCGACGCCAGCCTGGCCCAGCAGCGCCAGGCGCTGGACGACGCCGGCATCTGCTTCCTGTTCGCCCAGTCGCACCACGGGGCGATGAAGCACGTCTCGCCGATCCGCCAGCAGCTGGGCTTTCGCACCATCTTCAACCTGCTGGGCCCGCTGACCAATCCGGCCGGCGCCAAGCGCCAGGTGGTCGGGGTCTCGGCCCATCGCTTCGTCGAGCCCGTCGCCAAGGCGCTGGGGGCCCTGGGCGCCGAGCGCGCCTGGTCGGTGCACGGAGCCGGCATGGACGAGCTGACCACCACGGGCGAGACCGAGGTCGCCGAATGGCGCGACGGGTCCCTGCGGCTGTTCACGATCACCCCGGAAGCCGTGGGCCTGCCCCGCGCCGCCCTGGCCGACATCACCGGCGGCGATCCCGCCTATAACGCCGCCGCCCTGACCGCCCTGCTGGACGGGCAGCGGAGCGCCTATCGCGACATCGTCATGCTCAACGCCGCCGCCGCCTTCCTGGTGGCCGACAAGGTCGAGACCCTGCGCGAAGGCGTCGAACTGGCCGGCGCCGTCCTCGACGACGGCCGCGCCAGGGCGGCGCTCGCCGGCCTGGTCGCCGCCACCAACAGTGAAACAGTGCCCGCATGACCGACATCCTCGCCAAGATCGCCGCCTACAAGCGCGAGGACGTGGCGGATCGGAAACGTCGTCGCTCGTTCGCCCAGCTCGATTCGGCCGCCAAGGCCGCCAGCAGCCCACGTGGCTTCAAGGCCGCGCTGGAGAACGACCACGCACCGGGCAAGCTGGCCCTGATCGCCGAGATCAAGAAGGCCTCGCCGTCCAAGGGCCTCATCCGCGCCGACTTCGACCCGCCGGCCCTGGCCCGCGCCTATGCCGACGGCGGCGCCTCGTGCCTTTCCGTGCTGACCGACGGTCCCAGCTTCCAGGGCGCAGACGGCTACCTGATCGACGCCCGCGCCGCCGTCCCCCTGCCCTGCATCCGCAAGGACTTTCTCGTGGACCCCTGGCAGGTGGCCGAGAGCCGCGCCCTGGGCGCCGACGCCATCCTGGTGATCCTGGCGATGATCGACGACGCCGTCGCCGTCGACCTGATGAGCGAGGCCGCCCGCCTGGGCATGGACGCCCTGGTCGAGGTGCATGACGAGGCCGAGATGGAGCGGGCCGGCAATCTGGGCTCGACCCTGGTCGGCATCAACAACCGCGACTTGAAAAGCTTCGTGGTCGATCTGGCCGTCACCGAGCGCCTGGCCGCCCTGGCCCCCAAGGACGCCCTGCTGGTCACCGAAAGCGGCCTGTTCGTCACCGCCGACGCGGTGCGCATGGAAGCGGCCGGCGCCAAGGCCATGCTGGTCGGCGAAAGCCTGATGCGGCAGGCCAATGTCGCCGCCGCGACGCGGGCGTTGCTGGGCTAGGAAACGCTCACGGCCTAGAGGCAAGGCCGGGCCGAACACGTCCGCGTGCATTTTTGCTGGCCACGGCGGCTCATGACGGCTAACGGCGCGGTATGATCCAACCTCACCCCTCCGGCGGCTACATCCTCGAAGAGCTCACTGTCGGCATGGTCGCTGAAAAGCACGTCGCCATCACCGAAGAGCGCATTCAGAAATTCGCCGAGGCGTCGGACGACTTCAATCCCGTGCACATGGATGAGGCGTTCGCGTCCAAGACCGCCTATCGCGGTCGAATCGCCCACGGCCTGCTGTCGGCCTCGTTCGGATCGGCCGTGGTCGGCACCATCCTGCCCGGCGCGGGCGCGATCTATCTGGGTCAGACCCTGGCCTTCCACAAACCCGTGCGCATCGGCGACGTCGTGACGGCCCGCGTCACCGTTTCGGCGATCGACGAGGTCAGCGCCCGGGTGACCCTGAGCTGCGAAGGCTATGTCGGCGACGAGCTGATCATGGGCGGCGAGGCCACCGTACGCGTTCCGCGTCGCCGCCGTCCCGCCAAGGCCTGACGAACCGCCTACTCCAGATTAATTCGGATTCATGACAGCCTTGTAAGTTGAGGCCACGCCCGCTCGCCCGTACATCGCCCGACCTCGGCGAAGTAACGTCGATCAGTGAACCGAAAAATGCGAGCCGACAGCCCGGCGCGTGACCGATGTCGCGCGCCCTGGTGAGCGGTCGCGCCAACACAATGGAAGACCCCATGATCCACCACCTCTCCGTCAGCGCCGAAGACCCCAAGGGCGCGGCCGAGTTCTTCGCCGACCTGATGGGCGGCGTCGTCGTCGACTTTCCACCCAATCCCGGCAGCTACATGGTGTTCAAGGCCGACGGTCGCGGCACCGGCATCGAGATCTATCCGGCCGGCAGCGTGATGATCCCGGGCGGCGATCCCGGCGCGGTCTGGGTGCGCCAGCCGGACGGCGCGGACCGCCGCTCGCCCACCCACTTCGCCCTCAGCGTCGACATGGCGGAGGTCGACGTCCTGGCCCGCGCCAAGGCCAAGGGCTGGGACGCCTTCGTCTGCGACCGCGGCGGCCACTTCCACGTGGTCGAGGTGTGGATCGACAACACCTGGCTGGTCGAGATCCTGCCGCCTGCGTTCTCGGCGGAATATCTCGGCTTCGCCAACGCGGTCGCCGACCTCGCCGACCCGAACACGGCGCTGGACTCGCACCAGCCGCGGGCCAGGACGCTGGAACTGGCGTGAGGTTGGAGGGCGGTTCCTGGAGCCGCTCTTTTCACGCGAGCGAGCGCGCAAGCTTCCCCCAACGCCGACGACGGTTCAATCTGGCGAAGAGACGCTCAGGGACCGTTCGATGCAGTTCACCAAGAGGCTGAGGGAGCCCGTCATGCGGGGCGAGGTCACCTGCAGCGTCCGCATCTGGCAGAAGCCGCATGTGAAGGTCGGCGGCCGTTACCCCCTAGGCCCGGGCGCGATCCACGTGACGGGCCTGCGCGAGATCGGCTTCGAGGACATCACCCCGGACCTGGCCCGCCGCTCGGGCTTTCAGGGCGTGGTGGACCTGCTGAAGGTGGCCAAGCACGGCCCGGGCCAGATGGTCTATCTGGTGGAGTTCGAATATCGAGCCTGACGAGACTTCGAGGGTCGAACCTCACCAGACGAAGGGAATCAGCGCCGCCTTCCGCTTGCGATAGGCGACATGCTCATCGCCGAATCGGGCGGTCATGGCCGCATCCTCGACTCGAATCCGCCAGCCGAAGGCGATCAGGCCGGCCAAAAACAAGGCCAGCACCGAAAGCCAGTTCCCCAGGCCCAGGCCGACACCGACCAGGGTCAGCAGGCTGCCCAGATAGGCCGGGTTGCGCACGATCCGGTAGGGGCCCGTGGTGATCATCCGGTGGCCGTCCTGCAGATGCACCGTCACCCGGAAGAAGGCCCCCAGGGTCAGGATCGCCCACAGCCGCAACGCCAGTCCGCCCCAGATCAGCATTAGCGCCAGGGCGCGCCACCCGGCCTCCCAGGCGACAATACGAGCAAATTCAAAGGCATTGGCCACGTAGAACGCCGTGAAGATGCCAGCGATGATCACCAGGACGACCGCGCCCAGGCTGCCCTTGTCGGCGCTCACGCCGGTGGCGGCCCGCCGGTCGCGCCACCAGACCCAGGCCTCGAACAGGCCGAAAACCATGTAGCTGGTCCAGAAGGCCCTGGGCCAACCAACGGTCAGAAGCCAGACATGGTCCATGAAAGGCAAGCGCTCCTCGCGCCAATTGCGGCTCCAAAGCTACAGCGAACAACGGTCGTCTCGTCAACTTGACATTAACGAAGAACACCTAGAGAACATTGGCAAGGTTTGCGGTTTGTTCCGCGACGTCTTGCGAGGCCGACATGCTCACGCGCAAGCAGCACGAGCTGCTGATGTTCATCCACGAGCGGATCAAGGAGAGCGGTGTCTCTCCCTCCTTCGACGAGATGAAGGAAGCCCTGGACCTGGCCTCCAAGTCGGGCATCCACCGGCTGATCACCGCGCTGGAAGAGCGCGGCTTCATCCGCCGCCTGGCCCACCGCGCCCGGGCGCTGGAGGTGGTCAAGCTGCCGCAACAGGCCACGACGGCCTCGCCGCCCAAGGGGCGCGGAACCTTCAAGCCGCAGGTGGTCGAAGGCGGCGGCGCGGCGCCGTCGGCCCCGGCCCCGCAGATGGCCGCCGACAACACCCGCGAGCTGCCGATCCTGGGCCGCATCGCCGCCGGTACGCCGATCGACGCCATCCAGCACGAGCGCGAGCGCCTGCCGGTGCCGGAGAGCATGCTGGGCGCCGGCGAGCACTATGTGCTCGAGGTGCAGGGCGACTCGATGATCGAGGCCGGCATCCTCGACGGCGACTATGTGATCATCAAGAAGGGCGACACCGCCAACAGCGGCGAGATCGTCGTGGCCCTGGTCGGCGAGGAAGCCACGCTGAAGCGCCTGCGCAAGAAGGGCGGCTCGATCGCCCTGGAAGCCGCCAATCCCAAGTACGAGACCCGCATCTTCGGCCCCGACCAGGTCGAGGTGCAGGGCAAGCTGGTGGGGTTGATCCGGCGGTATCACTAGGGGCTGAAGACCCCCTCAGTCGCTTCGCGACAGCTCCCCCAACGGGGGAGCATCTAGCGCGGCGTAATCCTCCCCCTCTGGGGGAGGTGGCCCGGAGGGCCGGAGGGGGTTTGCGGCGCCTAAGTCGCCATCCCCACCGGCCGGTTCTCCACATATTGCGGTACGTTCAGCGGCGGCATCCATGGCTCGCGGCGCTTGACCCAGACCTCGTACTGCGGCGTGAACTGGCCGGTGTCGTCCAGACCGCCCAGATGGATTTCGATCTCGCCGTCGCCTTCCCCCTCCGCCGTCCAGAACAGCGGCGAGCCGCAGACCGCGCAGCCGTGCAGCAGGCCATGCTCGGCGCCGGCCCAGACCGACGGCCGCCCCTCGATCCGCACCTTGTCCGCCCGAAAGGCCGCGAAGGCGTTGCACGGCGCGCCATGGCGCTTGCGGCAGGTCAGGCAGTGGCACAATCCCACTCGCAGCGGCCCGCCCTCCGCCACATATCGCACCGTACCGCAGGCGCAGCCGCCTTGCCGTTCCATGATCGTCTCCGCTCCCAGCCCCCACGGGGCTCAAACGCCTTCATCCCCAATGCGTTCGTAAGTCTCGAGGCCCTGTCAGAACGCCAGCCGTCCCTTCAGCTCTTCGAACGAGACCATCACGTGCTCCCGATAGGCTGGCCTCGCCCGCAGCCGCTCGTACCAGGCCTCCAGGCGCGGCAAGGCCGGACGGTCGATCTCCAGCTCGAAATAACGATAGAGGTGCGTTCCGATCGCGATGTCGGCCAGCGACAGGGCGTCGCCCGCGACGAAAACCCGCCCCGCGACCTGGGCTTCGACCAGGGCCAGGCAGCGATGGGTGCGGCCCAGGGCCTCGGCGACGGCCGCCGCGTCGCGTTGCGCGGGCGGGGTCCGATAGAAACCCCAGAACACGCCGCCCAGAAAGGCCGGCTGCAGCGCCGTCTGCGCCCAGTCCATCCAGCTGTCGATCGCCGCGCGGGCGGCGGGGTCGGCGGACCAGAACCGGTCCGCGCCGTAGGTCGCCGCCAGATAGCGGAGGATCGCGTGGGACTCCCAGATCGCCGCCCCGCCGTCCTCGATCACCGGGACCTTGCCGTTGGGGTTCATCGCCCGGAACGCGGGATCGTCCAGCCCGCCGAAGTCGCCGCCGGCCGGGACGTGTTCGTGTGGCAGGCCCAGTTCGCCGACCAGCCACAGCACTTTCTGGACATTGGCCGAACTACGCCGTCCCCAAGCCTTGAGCATTCTCATCGCCCCGCGACGCCGGTCCATGGCCGAACGCCCCGCAGTGGCTGAGCCCAGACGATCCACCAGTCGCCGTCGCGGCGATAGAGCTCGGCCGCCCCGCCGGTCGCGAAATCGTCGGCGTCCAGCATGATGCGGTCGTGACAGGCCGGCGGCGTGACCGAGGCCCCGCCGCGCAAGACGACGATCTCGGCCTCCACGCACATCGCCGTCACGGTGTCCGCATCGGGCGCGGTCTTGCTCCACGACAAGGCCAGGGCGACCGGCGCGCCGGCGGCGGGCGCGCAGGAGCGGCGGTCGCAGGCATAGAGCGGGCTGGGCGTCGCGTCGGCCGGCAGGGCCAGGCCGCGCCGCCGGCTCCACAGCTCGGCCCCGAACCGCCGGGCGTCGGGGCGGAGCAGGATCGCATCCTTGCCCTGGCGCACGGCCGCCGTGGTCCCGTCCGGGGCGATCCAGACGTCGGGCGCGGGCGGACGCGGCCACAGGGCCACCGCCAGGGCCAGGGGCGCGCCCAGCCATCGCAAACGGCCGCGCCACAGGCACAGCAGCATCAGGCCGACGAAAGCCAGGGCCAGGGTGAACGGCGGGCCGCTGGCCACCACCCGCTGGGCCCCGCCGGCGCTGGCGAAGCCGTCGGCGATCCACATCATCGCTCCGATCCCCCAACCGGCGATGGCGAGGAAAGGCGCGCCCAGGCCGAAGGGCTCCAGCACGGCCCCGATCGCCAGGAACGGCATGATCACGAACGACGACAGCGGCGCGACCGCCAGATTGGCCGGCAGGCCCCAGACAGCGACCCGGTTGAAATGCTGCATGGCGAACGGCCCGGTCGCCATGCCGGCCACGAAACTGGCCCCGATACTGACCGCCAGCCAACTCATCGCGCCCTGGATGCCCCGGATCCACCAGGGCGTGGAGATCTCGCGAACCGGGCGCGGCCAGGCCTCGGACAGGGCGACCAGGGCGGCGGTGGCGGCAAACGACATCTGAAAGCCCGGCGCGCCGGCGGATTCAGGCTGGACCAGCAGGATGATCAGCGCCGCCATGGCCAGGCCGTGCAGGGTGATGGCCTGGCGGTCGAACAGGATGGCGGCGAAGGCCACCGTGGCGGTGATCGCCGCCCGCAGGGCCGGCGGCGGCGCGCCGGAGATCACCAGATAGGTCCCGATGGCGGCGAGGCCGGCCAGGGCCGCGACCTTCTTGCCCGGAACCCGCAACGCCGCCCAAGGCCAGGCGGCGATGACCAGTCGCACAAGTCCGAATAGGAAGCCGCCGACGATGGCCATGTGCAGGCCCGAGATCGACAGGATGTGGGCCAGGCCCGAGGCGCGCATGGCGTCGGTCTGGTCCTGGGTGATCCAGGCCTCGTGGCCGGTCACCATGGCCGCGGCGATCCCGCCCCGTTCGACGCCCATGTCCTGGACAATCCGGCTGGCCAGCTTCCAGCGGAAGGCGTTGACCGCCATGGCTGCTCGCAGCCGCCACGGCGGCGGGTCCAGGTCCACGGGTCGCATCTCGCCGATCGCGAAGCCGACCCCGCCCACCCCGTGGAACCAGGCGTCGCGCGCGAAGTCATAGGCCCCCGGCGCGGCCGGCGGTGGCGGCGGTCCCAACATGGCCCGCAGCCGGATCGCCTGGCCCGGCGCGGGGATGGCCTCGGCGTCGACGGTCACTCTCACCCGCTTGGGCGTCCGCTCAGGTCCTAGCCGACTGATCGAGACCGGCGCGATCAGCAGACGCGGCCCGCCCGCCCCCGGACTGACCACGTCGACCACGAAGCCTTCGACCGTCATCACCGCCCGGTCCCCGGCCAGGATCGGCGCGGCGACCGCGTTGGAGCGCACCTTGCCCGCCAGGGCGCCTGCCATCAGGAAGGTCGCCAGCACCAGCAACACCGACAGGCCGTGGGTCGAGCGCCGACCGATCAACCCCGCCAGCGCAGCCAAGCCCGCCGTCAGCCCAACCAGCAGCCACCAAGACGGCTCGGTCTTCAGCTCCAGATAACCCGCCGCGCCCAGGCCGAACGCCACCGGCGACCACAGCATCCAGCGCTCGCGATTGGCGTCGACCTCGCCGATCAGCGCGGCCAGAACCTCCGCCGGGCTAGGACGCGCACGAATCCGCATGCTAAGACGCCCCGCCCAGCCGCCGGTCTTGCCCGGCGCCGCGGTCCTCGCCACGTCCGTGGCCTCCACTAAGTCAGCCTCGGTTCCGATGACCAATTCCCCCGCCCCGACGACCGCTCAAGTCGTCACCCGCTTCGCCCCGTCGCCGACCGGCTTCCTGCACATCGGCGGCGCGCGCACGGCGCTGTTCAACTGGTTATATGCACGCCATACGGGTGGGAAGTTCCTTGTTCGCGTCGAGGACACCGATCGCGAGCGTTCGACCGAAGCCGCAGTCGCCGCGATCTTCGAGGGCCTGGACTGGCTGGGCATGAAATCGGACGAAGAGGTCGTCTTCCAGCACAAGCAGGCCGACCGCCACCGCGAGGCCGTGCAACAGCTTCTGGACACTGGCCGCGCCTATCGCTGCTGGATGACGGTCGAAGAACTGGCCGTGGCCCGCGAGGCCGCCCGAGCCGGCGGTCCCGCCCTGCGCTCGCCCTGGCGCGACGCCCCGCCGCCCAATGACCCCACCTTGCCGCACGTCATCCGCTTCAAGGGTCCGACCGACGGCACGACCCTGGTCGACGACCTGGTCAAGGGTCCGGTGACCTTCAACAACGCCGACCTGGACGATCTGGTCCTGCTGCGCAACGACGGCGCCCCGACCTACAATCTGGCCGTGGTGGTCGACGACCACGACATGGGCGTCACCCACGTGATCCGCGGCGACGACCACCTGAACAACGCCGCCCGCCAGACCCTGATCTACCAGGCCATGGGCTGGGCCCTGCCCGCCTTCGGCCACATCCCGCTGATCCACGGCCCGGACGGAGCCAAGCTCTCCAAGCGTCACGGCGCCCAGGCCGTCGGCGAGTTCGCCGACATGGGCTACATCCCCGAGGGCCTGCGCAACTACCTGGCCCGCCTGGGCTGGGGTCACGGCGACGACGAGGTGTTCAGCGACGAACAGGCGATCGCCTGGTTCGACGTCAAGGACGTGGTCAAGGCCCCGGCCCGCCTGGACTGGGCCAAGCTGAACTTCATCAATGGCCAGCACCTGCGCGAAGCCGAGGATGGCCGCCTGGCCGACCTGACCCTCAAGGCGCTGCGGGCCCAGAAGGCCGATCTGCCGGAAAACGCCGCCGCGCGCCTGCTGGCCGTGGTGCCGCAGGTCAAGGAAGGCGCCAAGACCATCCTGGAGTTGGCCGAGCACTGCGCCTTCGCCCTGAAGGTGCGTCCGCTGGCGCTCGAGGAAAAGACCGTCAAGCAACTGACCGACGAGACCGTGGAACGGCTGACGCGCCTGCGCGTATCGCTGGGCGCGGCTCCGGTCTGGGGCGTCTCGGAGCTGGAAACCTTGTTGAAATCCTTCGCGGAATCCGAGGGCGTGGGCTTTGGCAAGTTCGGTCCGTCGTTGCGCGGAATCCTCACCGGCGGGGCCCAAGCGCCCGACCTGAATAAAATCATGGCCGCGCTAGGTCGCGACGAGTCTCTGGGGCGACTTGACGACGCCCTGGCGTCGCGCGCATGAGGCGCTATAACGCACCCGCGAAAAAGAAAACTGGACTGATCGTTCCATCATTGAAGGGGTCTCCCGCATGACCGACAAAGCCACGCTGACGATCGGCGAAAAGAGCTACGACCTGCCGATCCTCAAGGGCAGCACGGGTCCGGACGTCCTTGACGTGCGGAAGCTCTATGGCGACTCCGACCATTTCACCTTCGATCCGGGCTTCACCTCGACGGCGTCCTGCGAAAGCAAGATCACCTATATCGACGGCGACGCCGGCATTTTGCTGCACCGCGGCTATCCGATCGGCGAGCTGGCCGAGAAGTCCTCGTTCCTCGAGGTCTGCCACTTGCTGCTGAACGGTGAGCTGCCGTCGGCCGACGAATTCACCAAGTTCGAACGCAACATCACCTACCACACGATGCTGCACGCCCAGTTCGACACCTTCTTCCAGGGCTTCCGCCGCGACGCCCACCCGATGGCCGTGATGACCGGCGCGGTCGGCGCCCTGTCGGCCTTCTATTCCGACAGCCTGAACGTCGATGATCCCAAGCAACGCGAGATCAGCGCCCACCGCCTGATCGCCAAGATGCCGACCATCGCCGCGCGCGCCTTCCAGTATTCGCAAGGCCGCCCGTTCGTGACGCCGCGCAACGAGCTGAGCTATTCGGAAAACTTCCTGCGCATGTGCTTCTCGGTGCCGGCCGAGGACTGGGTTCCCAACCCCGTCCTGACCCGCGCCATGGACCGCATCTTCATCCTGCACGCCGACCACGAGCAGAACGCCTCGACCTCGACCGTCCGCCTGGCCGGCTCGTCGGGCGCTCACCCGTTCGCCTGTATCGCAGCCGGCATCGCCTGCCTCTGGGGCCCGTCGCACGGCGGCGCCAACCAGGAAGCCCTGGAGATGCTGGAGGAGATCGGCTCGGTCGAGAACATCCCCGCCTATGTGCAGGGCGTGAAGGACCGCAAGTACAAGCTGATGGGCTTTGGCCACCGCGTGTACAAGAACTTCGACCCGCGGGCGAAGGTCATGCAGAAGACCTGCTATGAAGTGCTGGAGCAGCTGGGCATCAACGACCCGCTGCTGGAAGTGGCCATGGAGCTGGAAAAGGTCGCGCTCAGCGATCCGTTCTTCATCGACCGCAAGCTCTATCCGAACATCGACTTCTATTCGGGCATCACCCTGCGCGCCATGGGCTTCCCGAAGGAGATGTTCACCGTCCTCTTCGCCCTGGCCCGCACCGTCGGCTGGATCAGCCAGTGGAAGGAAATGTTCGAGGACCCCTCGCGCAAGATCGGCCGCCCGCGCCAGCTCTATACGGGCGCCACGGAACGCGCCTACGTGCCGGTCGACAAGCGCGGCTAAGCGCTTCGGTCCTGCTGATTGGAAAAGGCCTCGCGAAAGCGGGGCCTTTTTCTTTGCCGCTGATGCGATCTTTACGCATAGGCGGTGGAGGCCCTCGACTTTGGCCGGTAGGCTGCCGGAAACCCTTTCCGGAGCTTCCCGATGAGCGACATCCAAGACGTCCCCCTCAAGCGCATCGACGGCGCGCCGGCCAGCCTCGCCGACTATCAGGGCAAGGTGCTGCTGATCGTCAATGTCGCCTCCAAGTGCGGCCTGACCAAGCAATACGAAGGGCTGGAGGCGCTCTATCGCGACAAGAGCGCGGCGGGCCTGGAAGTGCTGGGTTTTCCGGCCAACAACTTCATGGGCCAGGAGCCGGGCTCGGACGACGAGATCGCCAGCTTCTGCTCGACGAGCTTTGACGTCACCTTCCCGATGTTCTCCAAGATCAGCGTCACGGGCGCGGACATCCATCCGCTGTACCAAGGCCTGACGGCGGCCCAGCCCTCCGCGACCGGTGACGGCGCGATGCGCGAGCGCCTGAAGGGTCATGGCATCGAGACCGGCGGGCCCAGCGACGTGGTGTGGAACTTCGAGAAGTTCCTGGTCGGCCGCGACGGGTCGGTCGTGGGACGGTTCGCGCCGGATATCACGGTGGATGATCTGCGTATCGTGGATGCGATCGAGGACGCGCTGGCGGCGCGCTAATCGCGGCTGACACTTGCCCCCTACGGACCGCTTCGCGGTCGTCTTCCCCCACAGGGGGAAGAGGGCTCTGGCGCGAAGGCTCCGCCCCCTCGCCGCCGCGAAGCGGTCAGCTGGGGGCAAGTAGGTCAGCCGTCGAGTGCGAGACTACCGCCCCTCCGCGCTTCTCAGGATGAACCCCAAAATCTCGGCCACCGCGACGTAGAGCGCCTCGGGGATCTCCTCGTCGAGCTCGATGGTCGAGAGAGCCTGGGCCAGGGCGGGGTTCTCCTCGATCGGCACGCCGTGTTCGCGGGCGGTCTCGATGATCTTGTCGCCGACCCAGCCGCGACCGGTGGCCACCACGCGCGGCGCGCCGGGCTCTTCATATTGCAAGGCCACGGCGATGCGCGGGCCGGCGGAGCGGATGGGGCCGGTCACGTGGCTTGATCCAGGAACTGTCCCGGCGCGGCGGCCGGCGCGCGCGGCTGGCCGGCGTGGAAGGCGATCTCGGGCTCCAGGGCCGCCTCGCGCAGGGCGCTGCCCAGACGGTCCTCGCCGTCGCGCAGGCGCGCCATGCTGGCCGGGCGCTCGGCCCATAGCGACACCCGCGCCAAGTCGCCGGTCAGGGCCACCTGGACGTGCACGGGTCCCATCGGCTCGACGTCCAACGAGAAACGGGCGCGCCAGGTGCGGGCGACGGTCCGGCCGCCCTCCCCGCCAGCGCCGCCGCCACCGTCGCGGCTGATCTCGAACTGGGCGGCGGCGGGGCCTTGGGGCGTCATGAACGGCATGTCGAACACCCAGCGCTGGGCCTGGGCTTCCGCCGGCCGGCCAGCGACTTGCGCTTCCGGCAACGAAGCGATCTGCAGCAGCTCGGTGCGGGCCAGGGCCGCGCCGGTTTCGGTCAGCAGGCGGTGGCCGATGGCATGGGGATCGGCGCCCGCCGCCAGGCCCGACTGGGCGGCGGGCTGGGCATGGGTCGGGGCGCCAGCATAGGGCGGCGGGGTCTGGGACGGCGGGCCGGGCGCGACCTCGGGTCCGCCATAGGCCATGGCCGCGGTCGGCAATGCACGGGTCATCAGGGGCAGCGGCGGAAAGTCGTCGGCCACGATGGCCCCGAAGGCCGGCAAGGGCGGCGGCTCGGCCGGCCGCGCGGCGGGCGATGACAAGGGCGGCCGCGTGTTGACGTTCGGCCAGCCGCCCGGCGGCCTGATCAACGCCGGTGCGGGCTCATCCGCCGGTGGCGAGGCCAGGGCCGGGGTTTCCGCATCCACCGGCGGCATCGCTTCGGTAGGCGTGGACTGGGCGGCGTTGATCGTGGGCGCGGCGGCCAGGAACTGGGGCGAGCCGCGTTCAGCCATCTGAGCCGAGGCCATGGCGGCCGTCGCGGCGGCGTTCGGCGGTGTTCCGGCCTGGGCCGAGGTGGGCGGCGTGGCGTCCATCCAGGTCTTGACCACTTCGCGGAACACCAGCAGCGCGGCCTTCATGTCGCTGTTGGGCGTGGGCGTCGGGACGACCTTGGGCGGGGCCGTCAAGGTGGCGGTCGGTTGACGCTGGGCTTCCGCGCCCGGCGTCGCGGCGGCCAGGCGGGCTTCCAGGAACAGGCCCGAGCGCTGCAGGGCCTGGCGGATCTCCGGACCGCTGATCTGGCCGTCCATGCGGGTGCTCAGGGCCATGACCTGGGCGATGGCGGCCTTGACCTTGGGCGGCACGGCGGGCTCGGCGGCGGCCTGAGCCATGTCGGCCATCAGAGGCGCGAGACCGGCCTGGCGAGCGGCGGCCCGCCCCGCCGCCACGGCGACCGCGCGGGCTGGGGTCTCGGGCTGGGCGTCCGGCGTGACGGCGGCGCGGGCCTCGGCCGCCTTGGCGCGACTGGCCTCGCCCTCGCCCACGGCCTCCTGGCCGGGATTGGCGATCTCGGACTGGGACTGATTGATCATCGCGCCCAGCGTCTCGGTGGTCTGGATCACCGCGACGCGCGCGAGATCGGCCGCCATGTCAGCCCGATTGATCGGGGTGGACGGTGTCACGGGCGACAAGGGCGTGATCGAGAAGATCGGCACGCAAGGGCTCCGGACCGGCGCGTTGAGAATCGCCGACCTCACCAACCTAACCGTGAGCCGTGAAGCGGGTCTTAAAGGCTTGCTTAACGCGCAAGCCCGACATTAACGCCGTTGCTTCGGAGTACAGGCTTGACGACCCCCGCCCCATCATCAGCCTGGACCGGCATCACGGCGCACCGGCGTCGCGATCTGAAGACCATCCTGCCGATGTCGCTGCTGGCCGCCGCGGGCTCGACCATCTGGCTTGACCCACGCCTGATCGTCGGTTGGCTGGCGGCGGTCGGCGCCTTCCTGATCATCAACCAGGCGCTGGGCCGCTGGATCGATCGCACGGCCGTTCCGCGTCCGAACCAGGAATGGATCTTCGCCGGGGTCACCTTCCTCTACACCTCCGCCTATGGCCTGCTGCCGCTGGCCCTGGTGGTCGACGGCAGCCGCTCGGCGGCGGTGGCCGGCGCGGCCATGCTGGGCGCGGTGTCCCTGAGCAGCACGGCGGAATTTTCGATCTCGCGCCGGATCGGCGGGGCGTCCCTGCTGGCCGTTCTGCTGACCGCGATCCTTTCCCTGGCCCGCCCGGCGCCGGGCGAATCCCCTGGCCAGGCCCTGATCGCCTTCGTCGCCGCCGCCGCCTTCCTGGCCTATGTGCTGGTCGCCGCCCTGCACCGCGCCGCCGCCGAGCGGAAACTGGTCCAGGCCCTGGCCGTCGCCCGCGAGAAAGAGGCCGAGGCCGCCGCCGCCAACGCCGCCAAGACCACCTTCCTGGCCACCATGAGCCACGAGATCCGCACCCCGCTGAACGGCGTCCTGGGCATGCTGCAGGTCATGCAGACCGGCGAGCTGAGCCACGCCCAGCGCGAGCGGCTGGCCATCGCCCGCCAGTCCGGCGAAGGCCTGACGGCGGTCCTCAACGACGTGCTGGACCTGTCGAAGATCGAGGCCGGCCGGCTTGAGATCGAGACGGTCGCCTTCGACCTGCCCGCCCTGCTGATCGGCTGCCATCACGCCTTCTCGGTGCTGGCGATCGAGAAGGGCCTGCGCTGCACCCTGACCCTCGCCCCCGAGGCGCGCGGCCTCTATCACGGCGACGCCCAACGCCTGCGGCAAGTGATCGGCAACCTGCTGTCCAACGCCGTGAAGTTCACCGACACCGGCACGGTCGACCTGTCGGCCCGGCTGAACGGCGAGGACCTGGAGATCGCCGTCACCGACACCGGCGTCGGCGTGGCCCCCGCCGACCTGGACCGTCTGTTCGGCAAGTTCAGCCAGCTGGACGCCTCGACCACCCGCCGCCACGGAGGCACGGGCCTGGGCTTGGCGATCAGCCGCGAGCTGTGCGCCCTGATGGGCGGCGCGATCGCGGTCATCAGCGCCCTGGACCATGGCTCGACCTTCACCATCCGCCTGCCCGCCGCCCGGCTGAGCCCAGCCCCGCCCGCCGAGGTCGCCCCGCCGACGGTCGCGCCGAGCCTTCCGGCTCCCTCCCCGCTGCGGGTGCTGGCCGCCGAGGATAACCTCGTCAATCAGCTGGTGCTCAAGGCGATCCTGGCTCAGGCCGGGATCACGCCCACCCTGGTCGCCAACGGCGCTCAGGCCGTGGAGGCTTGGCTCGAACACGATTGGGACGTGGTGCTGATGGACGTGCATATGCCGGTGATGGACGGCGTGGCCGCCACCCAGGGTATCCGTCGCCTCGAGGCCGCCGAGGACCGCCCGCGCACCCGGATCATCGCCCTGACCGCCAACGCCATGGGCCACCAGGTACAGGCGCTGCTGGCCGACGGCTTCGACGATCACGTCGCCAAGCCGATCGACGTGGCCATGTTGTTCGCGGCCCTGGACCGGGCCACGATGGTCGAACCGGACCAGGCCGTAGCCTAGAGAGCTTTCTCGCGCGCCTTCAGGAAATCCAGCAGGGCCGAAGCGGCCGCTTCCGAGGGGTCGGGCATGCCGCGCCCCATCTTGTCCAGGGCGGCGTTCTGGCCGGCGATCTGGGTCGCGCGCAGGGCCGGGTCGTCCAGCCGCGACGCAATCTCCGCCGCTAGGGCCTCGCCCGTGCAGGCGGTCTGCAGCAGCTCGGGCGCGATCGTCTCGTCGGCGGCGATGTTGAGCAGGGTCACCCAGCGCGTCTTGAACAGCGATTTCAGTAGGGCGTAGGTCAGCTTGCTGGTGATGTAGCCCACCACGATCGGACAACCGGCCAGGGCCAGCTCGGTGGTCACCGTGCCGCTGCAGGCCAGGGCGACCGTGCCGGCGACCATGGCGTCGTCCTTCAGGCCGTCATCCTCGATCACATGGGCGCGAAACGGCCAGGCGGCGACGCGGGCCTTGACGGACTCCGCGACCGTCGAGGCAGCGGGCACGACCACGTGCAGGTCGGGCCGCTGGGCCTTCAGGCGGCGCACGGCGTCCTCGAACGGCGGCAGGACCCGCTGGATTTCCGACGGACGACTGCCGGGGAGGACCAGCAGGATCGGTTCGTCGGGCCCGGCCCCGATCGCGGCGCGCAGGCGAGAGGGATCGGCGCGGCTGAAATCGTGTACCAGGGCCGAGTTGCCGACGAACACGCTGGTCAGGGCCACGGCGTCGAAGAACGGCTGGTCCATCGGCTGGATCGACAGCAGCAGGTCCACGGCCCCGGCCAGGTCCTTGGCGCGTTCGGCGCGATAGGCCCAGACCTGGGGCGCGACGTACTTGATCAACGGCAGGTTCGGGTCTTGCTTCCGCAGGGCCTTGGCCAGGCGGATGTTGAAGCCCCAGCTATCGATCAGAACGGCCACGTCGGGCTTTTCCCGGGCCGCCAGGGCCAGGGTGTCCTTCAGGCGGGCCATGGCGCGCGGATAGGCCTTCAAGCTCTCCACGATGCCCAGGATCGACAGCTGGGCGATGTCGAACGGGCTCTCGATCCCCTCGGCGGCCATCTTGGCCCCGCCGATCCCAACGAAGCGGACCTTGTCGGCGCCGAGCCGTCCGCGCAGGGCCCGGGCGAGGCCCGCGCCCAGGGCGTCACCCGAGGCCTCGGCCGCGACCAGCATCACGGTCAGAGGCCAGCTTTCCGGACTCATCTGTCGGCCCGCGGTTCGACCCCGTACACGAAGAGGCCCAGGTCGTTGGCGCAGGCGATCACCTGTTCGCGGTCGACAATCAGCAGCCGTCCGGCCTCGCCGACCACCCCGGCCAGGCCGGCCCGCGCCGCGCGCTGCACGGTGGCGACGCCAATGGTCGGCAGGTCGACCTTGGTCTCCTGGATCGGCTTGGGAGCCTTGGCCAGCACGCCGCGCGGCGCCTCGGCGTTGCCGCGGATGGCCTGGGGCAGGTCGGCGACCCGGCGCAGCATGGCGTCGGTGCCCTCCTGGGCCTCGACCGCCAGCACCAGGCCGTCGCAGACCACGGCGCCTTGCCCGACGTCCAAGGCGCCGATAGCCCGGGCGACGTCGAGGGCGCGATCCATATCGGCGACATGCTTGTCAGTCGGCACGTGCTTGCCAAGGGGGCCGCGCGGCAGGGTCATCTCGCCCCGCACCTCGTGCGCGCCCTCGATGGCGAAGCCTTCCTTCTCGAACTCCAGCAGCAGGCGGCGTAGCAGGGCGTCGTCGCCTTTGCGCGCGGCGTTGATCAGACCCGGGATCACGGTCAGGCCGCGCAGGTCGGGCTTGAGAGTGGAGAAATCCGGACGATCGACGACGCCGGCGAAGCACACCGCTTCGCAGCCCTCGTCTCGAAGCGCCTTGAACGCCTTGCCAAACTCGCCGAGCCCGACCTCAACGCCCGGATAGCGGGCCAGAACCGGCTGCGCGAACCCGCGCAAACGCATCACCGCGAACGGCCGGCCCGCGGCTTCGCAGTGCTGCGCCAATTCCACCGGCAGGGAGCCGCCTCCCGCGATCAGGCCAAGCTTGCGCATGGTCCTAGACCTCGCGCTCGGGCAGGCACAGCGGCCGGTTGGCTTCGGCGCGGATGAAGTCGACGATTTCCATCACTTCCGGCGTGCCGGCATGGGTCTCGGCCACGTCGTCCAGGCGCTCCTGGAAGGTGCCTTCGTCGGCGAACAGCAGACGATAGGCGGCGCGCAGCGCGTTGATCGCCTCGCGGCTGAAACCCCGGCGCTTGAGGCCAACCAGGTTCAGCCCCTCCAAGTGGGCGTGGTTGCCCCACACCGAGCCGTACGGAATGATATCCTTGGTCACCACCCCGCCGCCGCCGACGAACGAGTAGCGACCGATCCGGGTGAACTGGTGGACGGCGCACAGCCCGCCCATGAACACGAAATCGCCGATCACGACGTGGCCGCCCAGAGTTGCGTTGTTGGCGAAGGTGACGCGGTCGCCGACGATGCAGTCGTGGGCCACGTGGGCGCCGACCATATAGAGGCTGTCGGACCCGACCTTGGTCACCCCGCCGCCGCCGACCGTGCCGGTGTGCATGGTGACATGCTCGCGGATGATGTTGCGCTCGCCGATCACCAGCCGCGTGTCCTCGCCCTTGTGGGCCAGGTGCTGAGGCGCGCCGCCCAGGACCGCGAACGGATGGATCGTGGTGCCCGTCCCAATCTCCGTCGCGCCCTCGATCACCACGTGCGAGACCAGTCGAACGCCGTCGCCCAGCTGGACCTTGGGGCCCACGGTGCAGAAGGCGCCGATCTCGACGTCTTGGCCCAACTTAACGCCGGGCGAGACAATGGCGGTCGGGTGGATCTGGGTCATGCCTTGGGAGTCTCCACCACCATGGCCGCGAACTCGGCCTCGGCGGCGACCTTGTCGCCCACCTTGGCCACGCCCTTGAACTTGAAGATCGTCGAACGGGAGCGAACGACTTCGACTTCCATGCGGATCACGTCGCCGGGGCGCACGGGATTGCGGAAACGGGCGTTGTCGACCGACATGAAGAAGATGGTCTTGCCTTCGGTGTCCACCTCCAGCGACTTGCTCATCAGCACCGCGCCGGTCTGGGCCAGGGCCTCGATAATCAGCACGCCGGGCATCACCGGATTGCCCGGGAAGTGGCCCTGGAAGAACGGCTCGTTGATCGTCACGCACTTGATGCCGACGATCGACTTGTGCGGACGATAGGCCTCGGCCCGGTCGACCAGCAGGAACGGATAGCGGTGCGGGATCCGGTTGAGGATCTCCATGATGTCGATATTGGCTAAAACCTCGTTGGCGAGGGGCTGTTCAACTTCCGATTGGCTCATTCTAGCCCCTTGGTTCCCCGGCTGCCCGCCTTGCGCGACAGCCATGCGGTTTCTCGGAGCCACCGCTTCAGCGGTCGCGCCGGAAACCCAGTCCATGTTTCACCGGCCGGCACATCCTTGAAGACCGAGGCCGAGGCGCCGATCTGGGCGCCCGCGCCGATCTCTAGGTGGTCGGCCACGCCGGCCTTGCCGCCGAAAGCGACCCCATCGCCCACCACCGTGCTGCCTGAAATGCCCGTATAGGCGGCGGCGACGCAGTTACGACCGAGCCGGACGTTGTGCGCGACATGGACAAGATTGTCGATCTTGCTGTTCTCGCCGATGGTCGTATCGCCAAAGGCGCCTCGATCCACGCAGCTGTTGGCGCCGATCGTCACGCCGTCCTGCAGGATGACCCGGCCCAGTTGGGGCAGGTCGACCACGCCGGTCGGACCGCCGGCCGCGCCGAATCCGGCCTCGCCGATCACGGCTCCGGCATGGATCGACACCCGGTCGCCGATCAGGGCGAAGCCGATCACCGCATTGGCCCCGATCCGGCAATCACGGCCGATGGCCACGCCCGGTCCGATCTTCGCGCCGGGCCCCAGGCTGGTTCCCCGGCCAATCCTGGCCCCCTGCCCGATCACCACGCCGGGAGCGAGCAAGACGCCCTCCTCCAGTTCGCAGTCTGGATGGATGTGCGAGGCCGTTCCGTCATGACGCCGAGGCGCGTGCAGGCGATGGGCGGCGGCGGCCCAGCTGGCCTGGGGATGGCTGGTCAGCAGCAGCAGACCACCCGTCGGCGCCTGGTCGGCATGGTCGGGCCGCAAGAAGCAGGCCGCGCCCCTCAGCTCGGCTAGGCCGGCCAGGCGCTTGGGGTCGGAAAGAAAGGTGACAGCCCCGGTGTCCGCGCTTTCCAGCGGCGCGACATGCGAGATCAGTTTCTGACCCATCGAAGGGTCGGCCAGGCGAGCGCCGCTCAGGCTGGCCAGTTCCGCGAGGGTCGCCGGACCCAGGTCTTCAAAAAAGCGCGGGTCCGGCATGGGAACCTCTCGAAGACCGCCGCGCGAACCACGGCGTCGCATACGACCGATGGCAGTGTTCGAGGTCTTCGTTCACTGGACGTGTTTCCCGAACAAAACGTCCGCCCGACCTGACGGCCGGACGGAACGCTTTGATCAGGAAATTGCGTGTTTAGCGACGTTGCTGCAAGCGCTGGACGATGTCGGCCACTTGTTCCGGGGTCAGCTTGGTGCGTTCCAGGGCCGAGAAGGTGGCGGCCTTGCCGCGCGCGTCCAGAGCGCTGGCGATCAGCGTGCTGATGTCCATGCTCGGAGCGTAGATCGAAGCCGAACCTTCCGAGAGCAGCACGCTGCACTGCTTTTGCTGATAGGCGGCGATGGCGGCCGGCGACAGTTCAGCGTTGTACAGACGCGTGGCGCTTTCGACGGTCGCCTGCATCTCGATCTGGGCGTGGATGCCGTCGCGTTGCAGTTGCTCCTGTTCGAACTTCAGGTCGGCGCCCTGCTTCTCGCGGGTCGGCGGGAACGGCGCCTTTTGGGCGTTATAGGCGGTGATGCGATCCTGCAGCGACTTGCCGCGGGCTTCGAGCGGCGCCGAAACCTGCTTTTGCAGGCTCTCCAGGCGGGCGTCGAGCGCCTTGCCGGTGGCCGAGATGTTGCTGACGTTGTCCGCGGAGAACACGCACAGGCCGGGGATGGCCGGGCCATGGGTGATCGCGGGAGCCGCCGGCTTCAGCGGAGCGGCGGCCTGGGCGAAAGCGCCCGACGCCACGGCAAGCGCGGCGAAGCCGGACACGGTCGCGGCGAGGAACTTGGAAGTCATGCTCATTAAAACCTTGTGGAGGTGGAGAACCGGAAGGTTTCGGTTCTGTCATAGTCATCTTTAGCGAGAATATGGCTGAAATCGAACCGTATGGGGCCCATGGGCGATTTCCAGTCGATACTCAGACCCGCCGAGGCCCGCAGGCCCAGGTCGTCCTTGATGGTCGTGCTGATCTGACCCGTGGAGTCCAGACGGTCCACGTCGTCCAGTTGACCCGCCGTACCGAAGTCGGTGAACAACGCGGCCTTGATGCCGTACTGCTCGGGCAGCAAGGTTGGCACCGTCAGCTCGAACGTGCCGATGGCATAGAGCTTGGCCCCCAAGGCGTTGGTTTGGGAGCTGCCGTTGTCGTCGCGCGGGCCGATACCGGCGATCTCGAAGCCGCGGAACGAGGAACCGCCCTTGTAGAAGCGATCGTTGATGCGGATGTTGTCGCCGCCCCAACCTTCGATATAGCCCGCCGAACCGGTGGCGCTGAAGATGAAGTCCTTGTTGAAGCCCCAGTACCAACCCGCGTCGGTCTCGGTCTTCAGGTACTTCACGTCGCCGCCGAAGCCGGCCAGATCCTGGTTCAGGTCGGCGAACCAGCCGCGGGTCGGCTGGATCGGATCGTTGCGCTTGTCGATGCGCAGGCCGTAGCCGATCAGCGAGGTGATGTACGAGCCGCGCTGCAGGCAGAGGATTTCCGACACCGATCCGGCGGTGCAAAGGCTGTCCTCGACGCTGACCTTGTCCTGACGGAGCTGGTAGCGAAGGCTCATCGAGGCGTTCTGGGTCAGCGGGAAGCCGAAGCGCAGCGTACCGCCGGTCGACTGGGTGTCGTAGGCGGCGTAGTCGCTCAGGTCGTAGCGGTACGAATAGAGATCCAGGCCGGCGCGCAGGTCGCGGCCCAGGAAGCGCGGCTCGGTGAAGCCGAAGTCGATCTGCTGGCGCAGCGAACCGACCGAGACGCGGGCCCGCAGGTTCTGGCCCCGGCCGCGGAAGTTGCGTTCGGTGATGCCCACGTCGAGCACCAGCTTGTCGACCGAGCTGTAGCCGGCGCTGAACGACAGTTCGCCCGTCGGCTGTTCCTCGGTCTTGACCCGCAGGGTCGTGCGGTCGGGCTGGGCGCTGGGCACTTCCTCGATGTCGACGTCCTTGAAGAAGCCGAGCGAGCGGATGCGGTTCTTGGAGCGGTCGACCAGCACGCGGTTGTAGGCGTCGCCCTCGGCCACTTCCAGTTCGCGACGCACGACGTAGTCGAGCGTGCGGGTGTTGCCGACGATGTCGATGCGATCGACATAGACGCGCGGGCCTTCACGCACCGAGAACACCACGTCGACCGTGTTGGTCTGGTGATTAGGCACGTAGCGCGGACGCACGTCCACGAAGGCGAAGCCCGCCGCGCCCGCCGCGAAGGTCAGCGAATCGGTGGCCTGCTCGATCTTCTCGTCTTCATAGAGCTGGCCGGTGCGGATCGGCAGGATCTGGGCCAGCAGGTTGCCGTCCAGTTTCTTCAGCTCGGTTTCGACGGTGACCTTGCCAAACTTGTACTTCGGACCCTCGTCGAGCGTGTAGGTGACCGCGAAGCCGTTCTTGTCGGTGGCCAGTTCGGCGACCGAGGCCACGACGCGGAAGTCGAAATAGCCGCGGTTACGGTAGAACTTACGCAGCTGCTCGCGGTCGTACTCGATACGGTCGGGGTCGTAATTGTCGTTGCTGGTCAAGAACTTGTACCAGTGCGACTCCTTGGTGACGATGACGTCCTTCAGGTCGTTGTCCGAGTACTCGGTATTGCCCAGGAAGTTGACGCCCAGGACGCCGCTCTTGGGGCCTTCGTTGATCTCGAACACCAAGTCGACGCGCTTCTGCGGCAGCTCGACCACCTTCGGCGTCACGGTCGCCGAGATGCGGCCCGAACGGCGATAGAGTTCGATGATGCGCTGGACATCGGCCTGGACCTTCGAACGCGTGAAGATGCCGCGCGGACGGATCTGGACCTCGTCCTTCAGCTTGTCTTCCTTGAGCGCCGAGTTCCCCTCGAAAACCACCTGATTGATGATCGGGTTCTCGACGACCTTGACGATCAGGTCGCCGCCTTGCAGCTCGATCTTGACGTCGGCGAACAGGTCGGTGCGCGCCAGGGTCTTCAGCGCCAGGTCGAGGCGCTGCGGATCGACCGTCTCGCCCGGCTGGATCGGCAGGTAGGACATCACGGTCCCCTGCTCGATGCGCTCATTGCCCTGCACCACGATGCGCTGGACCACGCCCGTCGTCTGGGCCGGGGCTTGAGCCTGAGCGAAGGCGATCCGCGGCGCGGTCAGCGCCGTGGAACCGAGGAGGAGCGCAGCGCCGGTGGCGAACGCGGCGCTATGGGCGCGAATATTCTTCATGGGACCAATCATGGACGGACGGCCCGGTTCACGAGAAAGAGACTCACGAGAACAGGCCGCCAATGAATTTGAACACGTCGTAGCGGTGAAGATCGTTCCACGCCGCGAACAGCATGAAACCGAGGATCAAGGCAAGCCCCGCTCTGAAGCCAGCCGCCTGGAAACTGGCCTTCAGCGGTCGCCGCGCGATCGCTTCATAGGCGTACATCACCAGATGGCCGCCATCGAGGACGGGGATGGGCAGCAGGTTCATGAAACCGATGCTGATCGACAAGGTCGCCACCATCACCATCATGTTGACGAAGAGGCTGAGCAGCATGGTCGGCATATCGGGCGCGTTGGCGGTGCTGGCCTGGGCCACGGCGCCGACCGTGTGGCCGATGCCGATCACGCCGCTGATCTGGTCGGGCGAGATCTGCCCAGTCACCAGACGCCCCAGATAGAAGCCGATCGTGCTGATCTGGCCCCAGACCTCGACGGTCGCGTCGGGGATCGCGCGCCAAATGGTCGAACGATAGTGATAGGGACGGCTGATGTTCTCGATGTTCAGCCGCCCGATCTTGGTGCGGCCGTTGATCTTGTCCACAACCTCGACCCGGACCGGGGTGGCGATCAGGTGCAGGGTCTGGTCGCCACGCTTGACCGTGAAGTCGATGGGCATGCCCGACCGCAACATCACGTAGCGGCCGACGTCTTCGAAGTTCTTGATTCTACGGCCGTCGGCCTTGGTGATCAGGTCGCCGGGCTTGAAGCCGGCGGCGGCGGCTGGGCTGCCTGCCGGGATGCGGTCAACGGTCGCGGGACGCCGGTACTCGCCCAAGGTCGACGTAAATACGGCGAACACGGCGATCGCTAGGATGAAGTTGGCCATCGGACCGGCCACGGCGATGAACGCGCGCTGCCAGACGGGCTTGAAGTGATAATAGCGAGAAACGGCCGCCTCGCCCTCGCGCGCGGCGATCTCCTGCTTGAGCACCGCCAGGTCGCTGCCATCGGGTACGCTGGCGGCGTTGTCGTCGCCCGAGAAGCGCACGTAGCCGCCCAGTGGGATCCAGGCGATCCGCCACTCGACGCCGCTCTTGTCGCGCCACGACACGATCTTGGGGCCAAAACCGATCGAGAAGCAGTCGATCGCCACGCCACAGGCTCGCGCGGCCAGGAAATGGCCGAGCTCATGCACTGTCACCACGATGGACAGTACGAACACGAACGCAAAAAGGCCGATCAAGAAACCCATCATAAGGTGGCGCCCAACTCCCCGGTCAGCTCAGAATACGCTTCTGACCGACAACCTCGGCCGCAATACGGCGGGCCGATGCGTCCGTCATCATGGCGCTGTCGAGGGCGTCACCGGTGCTGTCGGCAAGCTCGCCTAGCCCATTCATGCGCTCAAGTGTCCCCGCCACCGCGCCGGCAATATCCAGAAAGCCGATCTGCCGGTCAAGGAAGGCCGCGACGGCCACCTCGTTGGCGGCGTTCATCGCGGCCGGCGCCCCGCCGCCCAGGCGCAGGGCCTCGCGGGCGATGGCGATCGACGGGAAGCGATCCAGGTCCGGTTCTTCGAAGGTCAGACTGCCGTAAGCGGCGAGATTCAGGGGCTTGGCGGGCCATGATAGCCGTTGCGGCCACGAGAAGGCGCAGGAGATCGGGCTGCGCATGTCCGGCGGGCCCAGCTGGGCCAGGGTCGAGCCGTCGGTGTATTCGACCAGGCTGTGGATCACGGATTGCGGGTGGATCACGACGTCGATGCGCTCTTGCGGGGTGTCGAACAGGTAGGACGCCTCGATCATCTCAAGGCCCTTGTTCATCATCGTCGCGGAATCGACCGAAATCTTGGCGCCCATCGACCAGTTGGGATGGGCCACCGCCTGTTCCGGCGTGGCCTTGGCCATGGCGGCCTTGTCCCAGGTCCGGAAGGGCCCGCCGGACGCCGTCAGGATCAGGCGCGATACCTGCTCGATACAATCGCGCTGCAGCACCTGGAAAATCGCCGAATGCTCGGAATCGACGGGAATCACCGAGCCGCCGGCCTCCCGGGCGATGCGCAGCAGGGCCGGACCGGCGCAGACCAGGCTTTCCTTGTTGGCCAGGGCGATCACCGCGCCGGTGCGGGCGGCGGCCAGGGTCGGGGCCAGGCCGGCCGCGCCGACGATGGCCGACATCACCCAGTCGGCGCCCATGGCGGCGGCTTCCGAAACCGCGGCGGGACCGGCGGCGGCCCGCACGCCCGATTCGGCCAGGCGCTCGCGGAGTTCGGCCAACAGGCGCTCGTCATCGATGACGGCGACTTGCGGCTTCCAGCGCAGGGCCTGCTCGGCCAG
>FTJN01003204.1_pt2 | contig 28358 bp, 29 predicted proteins | sample 1658361 | NCBI WGS metagenome assembly FTJN01 (sample SAMEA3914819, study PRJEB12502) | metagenome | biome: forest; material: soil | place: Canada | collected 2010-06-26 | depth 0.3 m
GAGTCGCTGCGGGGCCAGGCGGAGAGCCTGAATACGCTGGTGCAGGCGTTCCGCCTGGCGTGAGCCCGCACTCGCCCTGGGTGCGGCGCTAGAAGGCGTCGGTCCCGGTCTGGCGAGTCGACAGGGCGCGCCAGTCCCAGTCGCCCGGGGTCATGGTCGTCGGCCGCCAGGACGCCGCCAGGCGTCGCGCGCGCTCGACCTCGTCGGAGGGGACGGAGGCGTCGGCCTTCAGGGTGGCGAGCCGCCTCGCCGAAGGTTCGTTGCCGCGCTGGCTGGCGAGCGTGTAGAGCGCCATCGCCTTGCCCATGTCGCGCGGCGCGTTCACGCCGTTCTCGTACTGCACGGCCAACGCATAGAAGCCCGTCGCGTTGCCGTCCGATACCGCGGACCGCAGCCAGCTCATGCCGGCCTTGACGTCTCGACGCTTCGCCGGCCCCTGCAGCAGGAAGACACCGTAGATCGCCTGGGCCTGGGAAAAGCCGGCGCTGGCCGCGGTCGTCATCAGCTTGACGTAGCGGTCGGAGTCCGGGTCCGGCAGGTCGCCGGCAAGTCGAAACAGCGCGTAGGGCTCGCCGATGTCCGCGGCCCGTTGCAGCCACTGGCGCGATTCGGCGATCGCCGCCGGATCGGTCTCCGACCGCGACAGGACATCGCCCAGCACATCCATCGCGCTGGGATGGCCCAGTTCGGCCGCCTGGCGATAGAGCGCCATCGCCTTGCCCTGGTCCGCGGCCACGCCGTGCCCTCTGGCGTAGGCGAGCGCCAGCGCATACACGGCTTCCGGGTCGTTGCGCGCCGCGCCCTGGCGGGTCAGCTCGATGCCGTCGTGTTCGTCGCGAGCCACGCCGGAAGGCGGCTGCATCTCCAGTTCCGCAAGAATGCGCTGGGCCGCGAGAACGCCCTGGCTGGCGGACTTGCGCAGCAGCGCCGCCGCGGCCGGCGCGTCGAAGTGGTGCTTCGTGCCGTAGCAAGGGTGCAGGCCCAGGTCGTCGATCGCGACGAGGAACTGCGCCTGCGGCTGCCCGCCGTCCGCGGCACGCCGCAGCCATTCCAGCGCGTCCTCGGCGCGGTCGACCGGCGTCGTGCCGTCGGCCTGCTTCGTGAACCCCATGCTCTCGCAATAGGCCACGGCCATGCGTGTCAGGTCATCGACGGACAGGCTGTCGAACTTGCCGTCGACCGCGAGCCCGCGCAACGGTGCCAGCCGTTCGCGTTCGGCCTTGGGCAGCGCGTACGTCTCGAAAAGGAAGCTGACCTTGCCTCGCTCGCGCATCCAGGTGAGCTCGCTTTGGGCGCTGCGATTGCGCGTCCGTGCAGCGCGCGCCAGCAGCATGTAGGCCTTCCGTTCGTCCCGGTGCGCGTAGCCATCGCGGTCGTAGATCGCGCCGAGGTAGTACGCGGCATCGGGGTCGCCGAGTTCGGCCAGCGGACCCAGCCTGGCGGCCGCCGCCTCCAGGTTCCCGGCCCGGTAGTCCTTGACGGCGGCATCGAGCTCGGCCGGCCCGGCGGCAGGCGCCGCGAACGACGTGGCGGACAGGACGGCCAGCGTCCAGGCGATGAGCAAAAAGCGAAGGTTCATGGCACGCAGCGTGGAGTCTGGGGCACGCCGCGCGAGACGCGCCGGCGAGTTGGGCCTGGAGGAGAAGGTCAGGAGCGCAGGCAGTATCGTGGCTCGCGTCGCGGTCGCGGTCAGCGCATCGCGCGCAGGGTCACCCGCCCAGGCCCGCGTAGACGTTCTGCACGTCGTCGTTCTCGTCGATCGCCTTCAGGAAGCTCACCACTTCCTCCATCGCCTCGGCGCTGAGGGTGGACGGGTCGACCGGGTTCTTGGACTTGTAGCCGAGCTTGGCCGACAGCACCTTGAAGCCGTGGTCGGGCAGGGCCTTGCTGACGACGTCGAGGTCGGTCGCGTCGGTGTAGAACAACGTGGTGCCTTCGTCGTCGCCGGCCTCCAGGTCTTGCGCGCCGGCCTCGATGGCGGCGTTCTCGGCGTCCGCGCCCGGCGTCGCCGGTTCGGCCTCGATCATGCCCAGGTGGTCGAAGTCCCAGGTGACCGAGCCGGGCGTACCCAGCTGGCCCTTGCGGAACAGCCCGCGCACCTCGGAGGCGGAGCGGTTGACGTTGTCGGTGAGGCACTCCACCACCACCGGCACGCGGTGCGGCGCGAAGCCTTCGTAGACCACGCTGGTGTAGTGGATGGTCTCGCCCGTGAGGCCCGCGCCCTTCTTGATGGCGCGTTCCAGCGTCTCCTTGGGCATCGACACCTTGCGCGCCTGCTCGATGACCATGCGCAGCTTCGCGTTGTCCTTCGGATCGGCACCGGCGCGCGCGGCGATCATGATGTCCTTGACGAGCTTGCCGAACAGCTTGCCCTTGGCGTCGGCGGCCAGCGCCTTGCCCTTTTCCTTCCACTGCGCGCCCATGGCGGTCTCCGTGAGTTTGATGGGTCGCCCGCAGGCGAGATGTCGATGCGGCGCCGCGCGCCAGTGCCCAGTGTCGCATTGCCGGCGTCGACTGCGCCGCAGGTGCGCGAGTTCGCGCTCGCGCGAGACGCGGGCGCGCGGGGGGCCGCGAGCCCGCGCGCGCCGGCGCGTCAGCCCGCGAAGGGCTCGGTGCGCAGCAGCAGCCAGGCCTTGGCTTCGCCCTCGACGAGCGGCAGCAGGCGCTCGCGCACGGTGGCGTGGTACGCGTTGAGCCAGGCGACGTCGGTGGCGCTGAGCATGCCCGGCTCGATGCAGCGGGTGTCGATCGGGCACAGCGTCAGCGTCTCGAACTCGAGGAAGTCGCCGAACTCGCTGACGCCGATGGCGACGTTGGCCACGAGGTTCTCGATGCGGATGCCCCACTGGCCCGGTCGGTACAGGCCGGGCTCGATCGACGTGATCATGCCGGGCTCCATGGCCATCGCGGGCTCGGTCATCGCCTTGCTGATGCTTTGCGGGCCTTCGTGCACGTTCAGGAAGTAGCCGACGCCGTGGCCCGTGCCGTGCCCGTAGTCGAGCTTGGCGGCCCACAGCGGCGCGCGTGCCAGCGCGTCTAGCATCGGCGAGAGCGTGCCGCGCGGAAAGCGCGCCTGGCTCAGCGCAAGCGTGCCCTGCAGCACGCGGGTGTAGTCCTGGCGATGCTGCTGCGTGATGGTGCCGACGGGCCAGACGCGGGTGATGTCGGTCGTGCCGCCCAGGTACTGGCCGCCCGAGTCGATCAGCAGCAGGCCGTCGCCTTCGATGGTCGCGTGCGACTCGGGGCTGGCGCGGTAGTGCGGCATCGCGCCGTTGGCGTTCCAGCCGGCGATGACGGGAAAGCTCAGGCCGACGTAGCCCGGGCGCTTGCGGCGCTCGGCGGACAGCTTCTCGTCGATGGTCAGTTCGGTGACGGGGCCGAACGGGCGCCCGGGGGCGGTGGCCTGGTCGAACCAGGCGTAGAACGCGCACATCGCGGCGCCGTCCTGCGCCATCGCCTCGCGCACGAACGCCAGTTCGGCGTCGGACTTGCGGCTCTTGGCCAGCGTGCTCGGGTTCATCGACTCCACGACGCGTACCCCGGCGGCCACCTGCTCGCGAAAGCCCAGCGTGATGCGGCGCGGGTCGACCAGCAGCACGGCGTCCCGGGGCAGCGCGGCGAGCGCGGCGCCGGCGGCGGCGTAGTCGGCCAGCGCGATGCCGTCGGCGGCGAGCGCGGCCACCAGCGCGGCATCGACCTTGCCGGCGCCGACGAACAGCGTGGCCGCGTCCTTGGCGATCAGGAGGTGGGCCAGGAAGACCGGGTTGTAGTCGACGTCGGCGCCGCGCAGGTTGGTGATCCAGGCGATGTCGTCGACGGTGGAGACGAAGTGGTGCGTGGCCCCCAGCGCGGCCATCGCGGCGCGCACCTGGGCGAGCTTGGCGGTGCGGGGCTGCGGCGCGTGCGGCGCGGCGTGCTCGTAGACGCGCGCCTGCGGCAGGTCGGCCCGCTCGTCCCACGCGTCGGCCAGGATGTCGGTGTCGGTCTTGAGAGCGACGCCGGCGGCGCCGAGCTTGTGGCGCAGCGCCTGCGACGCGGCCAGGCCCAGCACGTCGCCGTCGACGGCCACGACGCCGCCCCGGCGCACCTCGGTGGCCAGCCAGTCGAGGTGGTGCGCGGCGGTGCCGGTGGGGATCTTGACGAGCGCGATGCCGCTGCCCTGCAGCTCGGCCTCGGCCTGCGTCCAGTAGCGGCTGTCGGCGAACAGCGCGGCCTGGTCGGCGGTGACGGCCAGCGTCGCCATCGACCCGGTGAAGCCGGAGAAGTGCTGGCGACCCTGCCAGCGGCCGGGCAGGTACTCGGACAGGTGCGGGTCGCTGGACGGCACCAGCACCGCGTCGACGCCGCGCGCGTGCATCACCTCGCGAAGTCGGGCGATGCGGGCGCGGGCGGGGGAGGTGCGGGTGTCCATGGGGTGTCTTTCGCGGTGGGCAGTGGGCAGCCGGGTGGGCCGCGGCCTGGCGGTGGAGGGACGCGCCGAGCGGCCCGGGTGGGCGTCACGGCGGCGTCACGGAAGTGATGCCCGATTTTAGGCGCTTCGCCCCGGCAATGCCGGGCGTCTTGGCGCCTGGAAACCGACATTTTGGCGCGCTGCGAGCGTCTGGTGAGGGCGTGTAGGATGGCCCGCTGTCGGCCAGAAGCGGGCATAGGCGAGAGTCGGCTTCGGGGAAGCCGGCTCGGCGCTCAATCGGGCAAGCGCCTACGCTGCGCCGCAATGCGAAGCACGGGCGCCTGACCTCCGCGATCGACCGAAAACGATGCTGTGAGGCGAACGTCCTCGTCGATGCCCGCCATTTGGAGCGCCTCGATTTCTCCGGATAGTGCGCGGACTGAGAGTCCCTTTAAGACATTGCGATCCGTGGCGTTGCCCATGCAGGCGAGCGTGCGCTCGACGTTCAACTCCGGGAATTCCCGCGAGGAGTTCTGCACCATGTACCGGCAGAGAGCCCTCCCAGGGGCATATCCGGCATCAGTGCAGTCCGCCTTGGCCACCGTCTGACGTCCATCGCCTCCTCCGGCTGGAAACCAGGCGACATCAAGCTCGACCGAGTGCTGCTCGCCCATCTGGGTCGCGTTCGCGAAATCTCGGATCTGCGCGCACATCGGATCAGCCGTAACCGACGGCGGTGTGGCGCATCCGAGCAAACTCGCGCAAAAGACAAGCGGGATGCCGACGCATGCAATCCGAGCTGGGCCGCCCAGGAGGGAATTCTTCACACGATCTCCCTGATCGGCGGCGCAGGGTCCTCGGCCACGACAGACTGAACGAACGCGATTTCTGGAAGCATGCGGAACATTGTCGCGCACGCATGACGATTGAGGCCACGGCGATGGTCGCGTAGGATGACCGGCCCATTCATCATCGAGGTGGACAGCCTCGAGGACGCATGTCGGCCATCAACGGTCGGTCACCGGCGACAGCTTTCGGGTGGCACCATTGCAACGCAGCAGAGCCTCACGCTCGGCCCGATGACTGCAGGTGTTCGTCCCAATAGATGGATCTTGCCTTGGCAATGTCGGTCGATTCGTTGAACCTGAACGGCACCACTTCTGGTACGTGCGCCAAGAACAGTGCGATTGCCGCCTTTTGGTCGCCATTCAGAAGAGCGTACATGCGCTTGTGGTGTTCGTTCGCGCGGAGGCTCATGAGCGCCCCTATGACTCGCATCGATGTGCCGTCGTAGCTATCGATAACACTCATCGAGAGCGCAGGAATGTAGTACCGATATGCCTCTGCGTCGAAATGCCCGACGCACGCGCGTTCCAATTCTTGCATCGGAATATGCTCCCAATCAGAAGTGACTTCGCCAAGCGGTAGGTCCTGGTACTCCTGCTCGGTGAAACCTTCGCCATAGCGGTCGGTCGCTTCGGACTGTCGGATGCTGATTCCGTGGCCTAACACGACGCCGGAAAAGGCTCCTCGAAAGCTCGACCTAATGCGTTCCTTGAGAGCTAGCGTAGCGAAGGTCATTGAGGCGTCCTTTGGACACCCGGGAGGGGACGTCCTTGGCGTTCATTTTGTCCTACGCGACGAAACCAAACGACGGCTTTCGGGCGCCCAATCCTACGACCTCTACTTCGCCTATGGGTCGTTAGCGGCCGATTGAGCCTATGCGCAGTGGCGCGAATGACGTCGGAATAAGCGGGTCGTCGGGTGCAGGCGGAAGCCAATCGCGCCGGCACGTTTGCTTGCCCGGTACAGTGCACTTAAACGAAGGTTTCCGCGCCGGCCGGCGCCGGCGCGGTAGCTGGCGCTCGGCTATTTGCGCGCTTCCAGCACGAGGTTGAACGGCGTCTCCGTCGCCCGGCGGAACCGGGCGAAGCCGGCCTCGGCGAAGACGTGCGCCAGCCGGCGTTCGCCGGCCTGCGCGCCCAGGCCCAGCTTGACCGTCTGCGACAGCGAGTTGGGCGTGCAGATGCAGGTCGACGCCGCGTAGAACAGCCGTCCCACCGGGTTGAGGTTGTCGTCGAGCTCGTCGTTGGCGAAGGGCTCGACGAGCAGCACCGTGCCGCCCGGCTTCAGCGCCTCGTGCGCGCGCTGCGCGGCGCCCACGGGGTCGCCCATGTCGTGCAGGCAGTCGAAGAAGCACACCAGGTCGAAGTCGCCGCCCGGGAAGTCTTGCGCCGTCGCCTGGGTGAAGCGCACGCGGTCGCCGACGCCGGCCTCGGCGGCGCGCTCGCGCGCGGTCGCGATCGAGCGGTCGTGGAAGTCGAAGCCGTGGAACGTCGACTTCGGGAAGGCCTGGGCCATGATCAGCGAGGAGGCGCCGTGGCCGCAGCCGATGTCGGCCACCTTGGCGCCTTTCTCCAGCCGTTCGACCACGCCGTCGAGCGCCGGCAGCCATTCGGCCACCAGGTGGGCGCGGTAGCCGGGCCGGAAGAAGCGCTCGGTGCCGGAGAACAGGCAGGGGTGGTGATCGGCCCAGGACAGCGCGCCGTCGCCGCGCATCGCGGCGGCCACCTTGTCCTTGTCGAAATACATGCTGGAGAGCACGCTCGCCCCGCCGGCGACGTAGACCGGCGAGTCCTCGATCGCGAGCGCCATGGCCTGCTCCTCGGGCAGCCTGAACCGGCCCTGGTCGTGCTCGACATAGCCGCTGGCCGCCTGCCCGCTGAGCCACTCGCGCAGGAGCCGCGCATTGCAGCCGGTGCGCTCCGCGAGCTGTTCCGGCGTCACCGGCCGGCCGTCGGCCATCGCGCGGTACAGCCCCAGCTCCTCGCCGAGGATCACGTTGGACATGATCGCCGCGCCGCCCATGTCGACGACCAGCTTGCCCATGAATTCCTGAAGTTTGGCTTCGTCCATCTCGCACGCCCTCTCGCGGGCCGGAGGACACGCTCGGCGAGGGCGGCCCGCTGCCTGGCCGGCGCGCGCACCACAGGTGCGAGCCGGATTATTCGGCCGCCGTTGCGCGGGGGTCAACACGACAGGAGCGTCCTCCCCCCAACCCGATGGCGTTTGGATAGCGCCGGTAATTTGGTACACTGGTAACAGATGAAGGATGCCGATGACCGATGACGAGTTCGCCGAAGCCTTCGAGATGGGCAACCTCCTGCCGGCCGACTTCGACCACCGTGCCCACCTGCGCGCCGCGTTCTGCCTGGCGCGCCGCCGGCCCTTCCTCGAGTCCTGCATCGCGATGCGCGACGGGCTGCGCGACATCGCGCGGCGTGCCGGGCGGCCCGAGCTGTACCACGAGACGATCACGGTCGCGTTCATGAGCATCGTGGCGCAACGCGTGGCGGATCAGCCCGGGCTGGCGTGGGACGAGTTCCTCACCGCCCATCCCGATCTTTCGGAGCGCGCGCTGCTCGCACGCTGGTACGGTCGCGAGACGCTCGAGTCGGCGCAGGCCCGCGCGCAGTTCGTGATGCCGGACGCGCGCCCGGACGCGGAGGCCGCATGACGAAAAGTCCCCGGCCCGCCGGAAAGGCCGCGCCCATCCGCGTCGAGCGCGTCCAGACCGGCCTGCGCATCGAGAAGCGCGTGCTGAAGGTTCTCAAGGGCGTCGCCGAGATCCACGACCTCGGCCTGGGCGACCTGGTCGAAGGCATCGTGCTGCATGCCTTCGAAGGGCAGTGCGCGTTCGGCCCCGACACGCTGGCGCGCATCGCCGACCTCAAGCGCGTGTACGGCCTCGACCTGGACGCGGCGTCCGCGCACCAGTTCGTCGAAGGCGACTGAGCGTCAGCCGGCGAGCGCGCGCAACACCGCCCGCACCGGGCTCGCGTCCGCCGTCGTCAGCTTGAGCGGCAAGGCGATCAGCTCGTAGTCGCCCTCGGGCACGGCGTCGAGCACCAGGTTCTCGAGCACGCGCAGGCCGCGCCGGCGCAGCACCTGGTGGCTGTCGAGAGTCTTGCTCGCGGCCGGATCGACGCTGGCGGTGTCGATGCCCACCAGCGTGACGCCGAGGTCGGCCAGGGCCTCCACGGTCGCCGGCGCGAACGCGGCGCAAGCGTCGTCGAACGCGTCCAGCGGGGCCTTCTCGTAGGTGCGCACCAGCACGCGCGCGGGCAGGGGCGCTCCGGCGGGCGGCAGCGCGTGCGCGAGGTGCGCCATCTCCACCAGCGGCCCGACGCCGATCGCGTGGATCACGCGGCAGGGACCGAGGAACGGCTCCAGCGACACCGCGCCGATGGCAGCCGCGTCGGCGTCGTAGTGCAGCGGCGCGTCGGCGTGCGCGCCCGTGTGCGGCGACAGCGTGATCGCGCTCACGTTGACGGGGCAGCCCGGCCCGATGGTGGCGCCCCAGACCTGGCTGTAGACGGTGTCGCCGGGGAACACGGGCGAACGGGCGTTGATGGGCGGGGAGATGTCCCAGAGTTTGCGCATGGCGCGAGCTTAACTCCGCGTTCAGCGCCTGGCGGGGTCTTCGGGCGCGATGACGGGCTGGGGAATCAGCTTGCCCTCGCGGTGGTAGACCGTGCCGTCGTAGTGCAGTTCGTAGCGTTCGCCGCGCAGCTTCCTGCCGGGGATCCTGCCCTCGACCGACTCGGTGACGACCAGGTCCGCCAGTCCGTGCGTGGCGTGCGGTGCGATCGAGATCGTCGACACGATGGTCTCCCTGGTCGAGCCGGCGTTCGACGCCTGGCAGGCGGGGTTGCCTTGCGGGAACATCCACACCGACACGCCGAGGAAACCGAGCACGGGCCGCAGGCTGTCGCCCTCGTGCACGAACAGCATGCGCCGGATACCCAGGCCGATATCGTCACAAGAGGGTTCGGTGCCGGACGTCACGTCGAGCCCGAACGCGCGAATGCCTGGCGCCAGGTCATACGGCGCTGTGTCGATGCGCAGGCTACCCTGCGACACCCGCAACCACTGATCCTCCGCGAGGACGCCTTTGTAGGCGGCGCGTATCACCCCGGCGTCGAAGTCGACGAGCGCGACGACCACGCTCTTGCGGTTGTCGATCGCCAGATCGTAGGCCGCGGCGACGATCGCCAACCGCTTGTCGCCCGACGACTGCTTGCACGCGGAAGCGACGAGTCCGTTCGGGTTCACCGGTCCGACGCGCCACGGATGTTCGGCGATCCACGCGTTGACCGGAACCAGGTCTTCCGGCGCGCAGTCCTGGCCGCCCATCGCGCGCGCCGCGGGCGCGAGCGCGAGCAACGACGCCGTGGCGACGACGACGAACGCAGCGCGACCCCAATGGATCATTGGAACCGCGACTCCTCGGCGGCGGGCGTCGCGACGGCCGCGCTCGACTCGACCGGCGCGCTCGCGCGCACGACGGTGACGGTGCACAGCGACTCCGCGACCACGGTGGACGACACGCTGCCCAGGTAGCGCCGCAGCAGCGAGTTGCCGCGCGCGCCCATCACGATGTGGTCGACCTGGTTGCGGCGCGCGAAGTCCACCAGCGCGTCGGCCGGGTCCGGCGCCTCGAGCACGTGGAACGTGAGCCGCCCGTCCTCGAGGTTGAGCGACTTGCTGATCGGCCGCGCCCAGTGCTTGAGGCTGACGAGCTGCTTGACGTGCAGGCTCTTGCCCGTGTGGTCGGTGAGCGCGTCGGTGCCGATGCGCGCGATGCGCATCACGCTGACGCACGCGAGCCGCGCGCCGGGCTCGGTGAGCACGATGCGGCGCACCGTCTCGCGCAACTGGTCGAGCAGTTCGGGCGACGCGTTGTCCACGTCGACGGCCGCCATCACGATGCTGCTGCGATTGAGCACCTCGGTGGCCGACGGCGGCGCCTCCTGCGGCTCGGCGCCGAGCGCGAAGAACCAGCGCTTGAGGCGCGTCCAGTGGCTCGAGCGCACCATGCGCTCCGCGCGCCGCGTCAGCACGATCTGGTCGGGCTGCTGCAGGTCCAGCGCGAGCTGCGCGGCGGTCTGGTAGCGCTTGTCGGGCTGCACCTCGAGGCACTTGAGGATGACCTCCTGCAGCCAGGGCGGGCAGTCGGGGCGCAGCGCGCGCGGCGGCACCGGGTCGATCCACAGGCGCTTGCGCAGGCCGCGCACCGACGTCGGCGCGCCGAACGGACGCTCGCCGGTGGTGAAGTGGTACAGCATCACGCCCAGCGCGAAGAGGTCGCTGCGCGGATCGTTGCGGATGAACTGCACCTGCTCGGGCGACATGTAGGGCCCGGTGCCCATGGGCAGCGAGAACTCCTCTTCCAGCAGGTCGGGCAGGTGCTCGTGGCGCGACAGGCCGTAGTCCACCAGCACGGCGGCGCCGTCGGGGCGGAACATGATGTTGCTGGGCTTCACGTCCAGGTGCACCACGTGCTGGCGATGCAGGTCGTGCAGCGCGGTGGCCACCTTGATGCCGATCTCGGCGACTTCGTCCAGCGCGAGCGGCGCCTCGGCCAGGCGCGGGCGCAGCGTGTCGCCCGCGATGTGCTCCATCACGATGAAGGGCTGGCGGGTGAAGTCGCCGCGCGCCACGTAGTGGGGCACGTGCTGGCCGGTGAGCGCCGGCATGATCATCTGCTCGACCTCGTAGCCGACGATGGTGGCCGGATCCTCGCCGCCCTTGATGCGCGGCACCTTCATGATCAGCGGCGGCTCGTCGGCGACCGGCGCGGGCTGGCCCTCGGCGTCGACGCGGCTGACGCGCCACATGCTGGCCATGCCGCCCTGGTGCAGGCGCTTCTCGAGCAGGAAGCCGTCGACGACCGCGCCCTTTTCCAGCGGCGGGGCGATGCCGCCGATGTCGTGCCAGCCGGCGTCGCGCCGGGAGCCCCCGCCGCCGCCGGAATTGAACGCGCCGCTCGATCGCACCGTGCCCGACCTCTGCGGCGACGGCGGCTTCACAGGTTGGTTAGCCAAGTCAGACCCCTTCGGCGAGGCGCGCCGCCAGCCGCTCCGGCAGGCCCGCGGCGCGGATCTTCGCGGCGGCGCTCTCGTGGTCGTAGGGTACACGGTGATACGTGATGCGCTGGGCCTGCGGCTCGAACATCGCGTAGCAGGCCGCGGGATTGCCGTCGCGCGGCTGGCCGGCGGAGCCGGGAATCACCAGCCACTGGCGATAGCCGGGCAAGGGGATCGGCACCTCGGGCGTGGGCTTGAAGTCGCCGGCCTTGCCGGTGGCGCCCAGGTGGTAGAGCGCCGGCTCGTGCACGTGGCCGCAGAAGGTGTAGTGGCAGGTGGTGGCGTGGATCGAACGCACGGCGTCGGCGCGCCCCTGCACGTACTCCCATTGGCTGGGCGCGTACGCGTTGGCGTGCACGTAGAGCCGGTCCTCGCGCTGCACCTGGAACGGCAGGGCGGCCAGGAAGTCGAGCTGGCCGGGATCGAGCTGGGCGCGGGTCCAGTCGATGACCATGCGGGCCTCGGCGCGCATCTGCGGCGTGCTGCCGATCACGGCGGCCTCGTCGTGGTTGCCGCACACGGCCGCGGCCCCGGCGTCCACCATCTCGCGCACCTGGTCGACGACCCAGGCCGGGTCGGCGCCATACCCGACGAAATCGCCCAGGAATGCCCACTCCGTGGCGCCTTGCGCGCGGGCGTGGGCGAAAACGGCCTCGACGGCTTCCCGGTTGGCGTGCAGGTCGGTCACGACCGCGATCTTGGTCATCTTGGGTACATGGGTTCGGGGGAGGCCTCCCGGGCATGTTGCCAGTACTCCCTGACGGCCTCCGTACGGGATTACGCAAGCCCCGAACGCCCGTGGGGCGGGGAAACCCCGCATTCCGTTACGCGTTCCCGGGACTCGACGCATTTTCACGGCGAGAATCGCCGTCAACGAACGCGACAGCGCCTCCATTCCTTCGCCAAGAGAGAAGCTTCCATGCCCCGACACCTGCACCTCGCTCGCCTGGCCGGCGCGCTGGCCGCCGTCTTTCTCGCCGTCGCGGCGCCGCCGGCCTCCGCCGCGAAGACCCCGGGTGCGTTCGGCGTCGTGCTGGGGGTCGACGGCAAGGTCTACGCGCATGCCAAGGTCTGCATCGACCGCAACCGCAACGCGCGCTGCGACGCCAACGAGCCCTCGGTGTTCTCGGGGCCGGACGGCAAGTTCAGGCTGGCCGCGAGCGGCGTGGTCGTCGCCGAGGTCGGCAAGGGCGCGTTCCTGGTCGACGAGGCCGCGCACACGCGGACCGCGGTCACGCGCGCGCTCGTGCTGCGCGCGCCCGACAGCGGCATCACCGGGCCGCGCTCCGTCGGGCCGCTGTCCACCGAATTGCAGGCGATCGTCGACGTGCTGGGGCCGGACGGCTCGCCGCTGATCGAGGCCGATCGCCGGTTGCGCGCCCGCCTGGGCTTCGGCCTCGACGACCAGGCCAGCACCAACATCGGCACGATCGACTTCCTCGCGGGCGACGCCGCGAGGCGGCCCGTGCTGGTGGCCGAGCAGGAGGCCGTGATGGGGCGCATCGCGAGCGCCGTCGCCGACACCGGCAGGAAGGACGACCTCGCCGCCGCGCTCGCCGGCCGGCTCGACCTCGACCGCATCGCCAACGTCGTCGTGATCTACGCCGAGAACCGCAGCTTCAACAACCTGTTCGCGAACTTCCCCGGGGCCACCGGCGTGCCGGCGACCAGGGACCAGAAGAAGAAGGGCGCCGCGTTCGCCCCGCAGAAGGATCGCGACGGCAGCGTGCTGGCCAAGCTGCCCCCGGCCTGGGGTGGCCTCACCGCCGCCGGCCAGCCGATGACGGTCACGCAGGCGCAGACCACCAACGTGCTGCCCAACGCGCCGTTCCAGATCGACTCGCCCACGCCCGCCTGGGGCGCGCCCGTGCTGCCCAACACCATCATCACGCGCGACCTGTACCACCGGTTCTTCGAGAACCAGATGCAGATCGACGGCGGCCTGAACGACAAGTTCGCCGCCTGGGGCGACTCCGGCGGCACCGTGATGGGCTGGTTCGACGGCAGCCGCACGGCGATGTGGAAGATCGCGCGCGACTACACGCTGGCCGACCGCTTCTTCCAGGGCGCCTTCGGTGGCTCCTACCTCAACCACCAGTACCTGGTCTGCGCCTGCCTGCCCGTCTATGCGGACGCGGACACGAGCCCCGCGCATCCGAGCATCGCCGTGCTGCGCACCGACGCCGACGGCAAGTTCACGCCCGATCTCGCGCTGGCCGACAACTCGCCCGCCTCGGCGTTGACCGGCCCGCCGGTGTTCAAGAAGAGCGGCAACCTGACGCCCAAGGACTATCTCGGCGACGGCACCTTCCACAGCGTCAACACGATGCAGCCGCCGTACCAGCCCAGCTACAACCCGCCGACGCCCGACGACACGGCGGGCCTCTACGCGACGCCCGCCGAGCCGACCACGCTGCCGCCGCAGACGCTCGCCACGATCGGCGACATGCTCAACCAGAAGCAGGTCGCGTGGGCCTGGTATTCGGGCGGCTGGAACGCCGCGCTGGCCGACCGCACCAAGGTCTACGACGACGCGTCGGGCAACTTCCAGGCGCACCACCAGCCGTTCAACTACTACGCCGCGTTCGACCCGAAGACGCACGCCGCCGACCGCGCCGCGCACCTGAAGGACTACACCGACCTGGTGGCCGACGCCGCCGCCGGCAAGCTGCCGCCCGTGGCGTTCTACAAGCCCATCGGCAAGAACAACGAGCACCCGGGCTACGCCAGCCTGGCCGAGGGCGACGCGCACATCGCCGACCTCGTCGCCAGGCTGCAGGCCAGCCCGCAATGGGCGCACATGCTGGTGGTGGTGACCTACGACGAGAACGGCGGCCAGTGGGACGAGGTGGCGCCGCCCAAGGCCGACCTGGCGGGCCCCGGCACGCGCATCCCGGCGATGATCATCTCGCCGTACGCCCGGCGCGGCTTCGTCGACCACACGCCCTACGACACCGGCTCCATCGTGCGCTTCATCACGCACCGCTGGTCGCTGCCGGTGCTGCCGGGCCTGCAGTTGCGCGACGCGTCGCTCGAGGCGCACGGGCTGCCGGCCATGGGCGACCTCAGCGCCGCGCTCGAGCTGCGCGCGCGCTGACGAGCACGCCATGCGGCGGGCGCACGCGCTGGGCGGCATCGCCGGCGGGGCGCTGCTGGCCTGTGCCGTCTTCGGGGCGACGCTTTCGCCGACGCCGCGCGCGTACGGCGATCGCCCCAGCGTCGCCCAGCTGGGCGCGCTCGGTCGTGCGATGTTCAATGACACCGGCCTGTCGGCCGACGGACGGGTCGCGTGCGCGAGCTGCCACGACCCGGCGGCGGCGTTCGGGCCGAACGCGGACACGCCCAGCCCGTTCGCCGACGCCGATCCCGCGCATGCGGGCACGCGCGCCATTCCCGCGCTGCGCTACGCGCAGTTCGCCGGACGCTTCACCGAGCACACGGTCGACGACGAGGAGACCCACGGCGTCGACGGCGGTCCGACCGGCGGCTTCACCTGGGACGGCCGCGCCGACACGGCGCGCGAGCAGGCGCTGATCCCGCTGTTCGACCCGCGCGAGATGGGCAACGCCGATGCGGCCGCGCTCGCGCGCCGCATCGCCGCCGCGCCCTATGCGGCGCAGTTTCGCCAGGCCTTCAGCGCGCCCGGCCGCGACGTGTTCGCCGACGCCGCGCAGACTGTCGCCTGGGCGGCGCTGGCCTTCGAAGTGTTCGAGCAAGGCCCCGAGTTCGCGCCCTTCGACAGCCGCTACGACCGCTTCCTGGCGGGCCGCGAGACCTTGTCGGCCGCGGAACTGCGCGGGCTCGCGCTGTATCGGGACGCCGCCAAGGGCAACTGCGACACGTGCCACCCGAGCCGGCGCGGCAGCAGCGGCCGGGCGCCGCTGTTCACCGACGCCGGCTTCGTCGCGGTGGCCGCGCCGCGCCGGGCCGGGCTGCCGCCGCTCGCGGACTCCGCCCCGTTGCCGCCGCTGGCCGCGCAGGCGCGCGGCGCCGAGGCCGACCTGGGCCTGTGCCGCTCGGGCCGCACGGGGCTCACCGACGACCCGAGCTTCTGCGGGCGCTTTCGCACGCCCACGCTGCGCAACGTGGCGCTGCGCACGAGCTTCTTCCACAACGGCGCCGTGCACTCGCTGCGCGACGCGGTCGCGTTCTACGCCACGCGCGACACCGATCCGGCACGCTGGTATCCGCGCAACGCGGACGGCAGCGTGCGGGTCTACGACGACCTCCCCGCGGGCATGGCGGCCTTCGTCAACCGCGAGGCGCCGTTCGCGCCGTTGCCCGGCGGCCAGCCGCGGCTGGACGACCGGGACATCGACGACCTCGTCGCGTTCCTGAAGACGCTGACGGACGCCGACGCGCAGGCCGCCGCGCCATGAAAGACGGGGCCCGAGGCCCCGTCGTTTCGAGCGGATTCGCCGCTTCAGTTGGCCGACGACGTCCGGATGGCGCTGGCCGTGCCGACGGCCGCGAACTTGCCGTTGCCGAAGGCGACGCCGGACAACGCCGGCGCGCTGACGGAGTCCCGCACCGTCCAGGTGATGCCGTCCTCGCTCGTCTCGATGCCGCTGTCGCCGACGACCACGATCTCGCCGCCGGCCACTGCCGCCACGGCGCGCAGCGCGCCGGTGAGCTTGGACGTGCTCGGCCCCCAGTGCGTCCCGTCCGGGCTGGTGGCGATGGTGCCGTTGTCGCCCACCGCCACGAACTGGGTGCCGGTCCAGGCGACGCCGTGCAGGTTGATGCCCACGCCGCCGATGACCACCACCTTGCCGGATCCCCACGCGATGGAGTCCGAGCTCGCCGCGATGAAGCCGCTGTCGCCCACCGCCACGTAGTGGCCGCCGCCGAAGGCGCCCGCATTGAAGGTGCCGATGCCGGTGCCGCTGAGCGCCGTCAACGCCGCCCAGGTGTGGCCGTCGGTGCTGCTGTACAGGTTGCCGGCTTCCCCGAGGCCGATGAAGCGCGTGCCGCCGCCGATCACGCCGTGCAGGGGCAGCGTGACCGCGGTCGTGCCGGCCATCGTCCACGTGACGCCGTCCGTGCTGTAGGCAGCGGCGCCGGTCGACCCCGCCGCGCCGACGGCTACGTAGTTGCTGCCGGTGTGGGCGATGGCGCGGGCGTTGAAGGTGCCGACGCCCGAGAACAGCGTGATCGGGCTCCACGTCACGGCATCGGTGCTCGCCAGCGCCGCACCGGTATCCGACACGGCCACGAAGTGCCCGTCGGCGTAGTCGATGCCTTGCAGGTTGCCGACCGACGTGGCCGTGACGCTGGTCCAGTTCAGGCCGGCGATCGGCGTCACGACCAGCGTGATCCCCACCGACTGCGTGGTGGCGCCGGTCAGCGCGGCTGAAATAGTTACCGTCGTGTTTGCAGTGACGGTGCCGGCGGCCGGCGGCGTGTATTGGATGGACGTGCCGCTCGTGGCGCTCAGCGTGCCTGCGCCGCTGAGCGTCCAGGTGGGCGTGTCCGTGCTGTTGACGACCGCCGCGGTCAGGGTGATCGCGGCGCCGCCCGGCGCCACCGTGGTGGCCGACGGCGTCACGGTGAGCGACGGGGAAGGCGAGGGGGACGGCGTGGGAGTGGGGGTGGGCGCAGGCGCCGGCGAACCGCCGCCACCGCCGCCGCACGCCACGAGAGCCAGCGGCATCATTGCGACGGCCGCATACAGACGCAGCCAGCTGTGGCCGGAGCTCGCGACCGAGCCAGTGTCTTTGGACATGACGAATCCTTTGTTTCGGGGCCCGCACCGAGCTCTACCGCGGGACGCTCATGGCATTCGTTGTGCCTGTGCGATGCCACTACGGGTAAATTCGGGGGATCCGAGCCCTGGAATCACGCGATGAGCGAGATCTACATCAGCACCGACGTCGAGACCGACGGCCCGATTCCCGGGCCGCATTCGATGCTCAGCATCGGATCGGCCGCGTACACCGCCGACAAGCGCCTGCTGGCCACGTTCAGCGCCAACCTGGAGACGCTGCCCGACGCCGCCGCGCATCCCGAGACCGCCGCGTGGTGGGCCACGCAGCCCGAGGCCTGGGCGGCGTGCCGCGGCGACCTCGAGGCGCCCGCGTCGGCGATGCAGCGCTACGCCGAATGGATCGAGGCGCTGCCGGGCAAGCCGGTGTTCGTCGCCTATCCCGCCGGCTTCGACTTCCTGTTCGTCTACTGGTACCTGATCCGCTTCGCCGGGCGCAGCCCGTTCGGCTTCTCCGCGCTCGACATGAAGTCGTTCGCGATGGCGGTGCTGCGCAGGGACTACCGCGCCAGCACGAAGGCCAACATGCCCCCGCACTGGTTCGACGAGCTGCCGCACTCGCACGTCGCGCTCGACGACGCGATCGAGCAGGGCGCGTTGTTCTGCAACATGCTCAGGGACAACCGCCGGCCCGGGTAGGCCTTAGTCGCGTGCCTGCCGCGAGTCCAGGAAGCGCGCAGGCGTGACGCCGTGCCGGCGGCGGAACATCGCGATGAAGGCGCTGACATTGTCGTAGCCGAGGTCCAGCGCGATCGTCGTCACGGACGTGCCGGCCGCGAGCAGCTCGGTCGCGCGCATCAGGCGCGCGCGCTGGCGCCAGTCGGCGAACGTGAACCCGGTTTCGGCGAGGAAGCGCCGCGAGAGCGTGCGTGGCGACACCGCGCCATGGGCCGCCCACGCCGCCAGGCCGCGCGGATCGGCCAGATCGGCGAGCAGGGCGCGCGCGATGCGCATCAGGCGCGCGTCGACGGGCAGCGGAAGGCCAGGCGTGTCGCGGGGCGCCGCGCGGATCTCGTCGAGGATCAGATCGGCGATGCGTTGCCGCGGCGCGTCCGGCGGGCCGCCGTCCCACGTCGCGGCGCGCGCGACCGCCTCGCGCAGCAGGCCGCTGCACCGGATCGCACAGGCTTCGGCCGGCAGGTCCGCGCATGCGGATTCGGCCACGTAGACGCTGCTGCCGTCGAAAGGCCCGTGCGAGCGCAGCGAATGCCGGTGGTGCGGCGGCACCCACACGGCGTGACTGGCCGGCACCACCCACAGGCCGGCGTCGGTGCCCACCGTCAGGACGCCGCGCGTGGCGCCGAACAACTGGCCCTCGGGATGGCGGTGCGGCGGCGTGACGCGCGCGCTGCGCTCGACCCCCGCTCGTGCGACGAGGCACGGGCCGGTGCCGCGGCGGAAGCGGACGAGCACGTCGGCGAGTGTCGGAGGCGAGGCGAGCATGGCTGGATCACGGTATCGAATGGCCAGTTTGCCTCAGGCGAGCCAATGCCGCCTGCCTACAGTGAAGTCCAACGCTTCGCTCCACGAAAGGACACCCATGCGCGCCGACCAGATCCTCCCCGATGATGTCGACCACGGCCAGTTCCGGGGCGTCACCATCCGCAAGGGCACCGTCGCGGCCTTTCTCGCGAACTCGCGCACCTGGACGGACACGCGCGCGAGCGCGGACGAGCGCGGGCAGGCGCAAGACCAGATCGTGAAAGACCTGCCGGCGCTGCGCGCGCTTGGCCTGTTCGATGTGCTGCTGATCCGCGACGACCGCCTGCGCGCTTTCGTGGAACGCGCGGCGGAGTGAATGTCAGCCTATCCTGCCGAGCAGCAGGTATTCCATGAGCGCCTTCTGCACGTGCATGCGGTTCTCGGCCTCGTCCCACACCACCGACTGCGGGCCGTCGATGACGTCGGCGCTGACCTCCTCGCCGCGGTGCGCGGGCAGGCAGTGCATGAACAGCGCGTCGGGCCGGGCCACCGCCATCATCTCGGCGTTGACGCACCACTTCTCGAAGGCGACCAGGCGGCGCTCGTTCTCGGCCTCGTAGCCCATGCTGGTCCACACGTCGGTGGTGACGAGGTCGGCGCCGCGGCAGGCGTCCAGCGGGTTGTCGAACAGCTTCACGCAGGCGCTGTTCTTCACGCCGGCCACCTCGGTGTCGAGCTCGTAGCCGCTGGGGGTGCTCACATGCAGCGTGAAGCCGAGGATGTCGGCCGCCTGCAGCCACGTGTTGGCCATGTTGTTGCCGTCGCCCACCCACGCCACCGTCTTGCCGGCGATGGCGCCGCGGTGCTCGATGAAGGTGAACAGGTCCGCCAGGATCTGGCAGGGATGGAACTCGTTGGTCAGGCCGTTGATGACCGGCACGCGCGAGTGCGCCGCGAACTTCTCGATCTTGGTCTGCTCGAAGGTGCGGATCATCACGATGTCGACCATGCGGCTGATCACGCGGGCCGAGTCCTCGATCGGCTCGGCGCGGCCCAGCTGGCTGTCGCCGGTGGTCAGGTTCACCACCGAGCCGCCCATCTGGTACATGCCGGCCTCGAAGCTCACGCGCGTGCGCGTGGAGGCCTTCTCGAAGATCATCGCCAGCGTGCGGTCCACCAGCGGCTGGTACTTCTCGTAGTTCTTGAAGCGCTTCTTGATTTCCCTGGTGCGCTCGAACAGGTACGCGTACTCCTGGGCGCGGAAGTCCTTGAACTGCAGGTAGTGCTTCATGAGCGTGTCGCCGGGCTTCATGCCTGCTCCGCCAGGAACGCCTTGATCAGCGGCGCCAGCTTGGCGACGACCTCGTCGGCCTCGGCCGCCGTGAAGATCAGCGGCGGCACGAGGCGGATCACGGTGTCGGCGGTGACGCTCAGCAGCAGGCCGGCCTCGGCCGCGCGCGTGAGGATCACGCCGCACGGCCTGGCGAGCTCGACGCCGATCATCAGCCCCTCGCCGCGGATGTCGACGACGCCGGCCACGTCCGCGAGCTCGCGCCTCAACGCGCCGCGCAGGTGCTCGCCGACGGTGTCGGCGTTGCGCATCAGGCCGTCGGACTCGATCACGTTGAGCGTCTCGACCGCCGCGCGCATCGCCAGCGGGTTGCCGCCGAAGGTGGTGCCGTGGTTGCCCGGGCCGAACACGTCCTTCGCGCGTTCGCCCACCACCAGCGCGCCCACGGGCACGCCCGAACCCAGGCCCTTGGCCAGGCTCATCACGTCGGGCTGGATGCCGGCCCACTGGTACGCGAACCATTTGCCGGTGCGCGCGATGCCGCATTGCACCTCGTCGAGCATCAGCAGCCAGTCCTGTTCGTCGCAGACGGCGCGCAGCTCGCGCAGGTAGTCGTTGCGCGCCGGGTTGATGCCGCCTTCGCCCTGCACGGGCTCCAGCATCACGGCGACGACGTTCTCGTGGGTCTTCGCGATCTCGCGCACGGCGGCCGCGTCGTTGAACGGCACGCGCACGAAGCCTTCCACCAGCGGCCCGAAGCCGGCCTGGATCTTCGGGTTGCCGGTGGCCGACAGCGTGGCCAGCGAGCGGCCGTGGAAGGCGCGCTCGCACACGATGATCTCGGGGCGCTCAACGCCCTTGTCGTGGCCGTACTTGCGCGCGATCTTGATCGCGGCCTCGTTGGCCTCCAGTCCGGTCGAGCAGAAGAAGGCCGCGGCCAGGCCCGAACGCTCGCACAGCATCGCGGCCAGCGTCTCCTGCAGCGGCACCTGGTAGTAGTTGGACGAGTGGATCAGCTTGCCGGCCTGATCGGCGATGGCGGCGACCAGCGCCGGATGCGCATGGCCCAGCGTGTTGACCGCGATGCCGCCCAGGGCGTCCAGGTACTCACGCCCGTCGGTGTCCCAGACTCGGCTGCCTCGGCCGTGCGACAACGCGAACGGCAGGCGGCCGTAGGTGTTCATCACATGGGGCATGGCGGCGGGTTGGGTCATCGCGGGTCGCTCCTGTCGAGTACGGGGAAACAAGAGGCCGGCGGTCGGATTGCGTCATCGCTCCCGACGGGCGCCGGCCAAGGGGAGAAACATTCTAAAGGGCGGCAGATTGCACGGGCGTGAACCGGGCGGGTAACCCTGTTGTTTGCTGCGACGCAACAGCGCAAGGCACAATACGTGGTTCCCCGTCCACCCGACCTCAATGAACCCGGCTCAACCCCGTCAATTCTTCATCCAGGGCCAGACCCTGGACGGGCGTGCGTTTCGCCCGAGCGACTGGGCGGAGCGGCTCGCGGGTGCCATGTCGTGCTTCCGCCCCGGCGGCGCGAAGGGCGGGATCGGCTCGTTCATCGGCTACTCGCCGTACTGCGTGCCGCGCCTGATCGGCAACGTGAAGAACGTGATCGTCGACGAGCGGCTGAAGGCGCTGGAGCCCATGGCCTGGGACTTCGTCATGAACTTCGCGCGCGACAACAAGCTGCAGATCGTCGAGGGCACGCTGCTGCCCGACGGCACGTTCCAGCCCACCCCCAAGCCGGCGGCCTGACCGGCCGAGGGTCTCGTGTTGCGAGACCGTGTGCCAAGTGGATTCTGCGACTGCGCTTCGCTCCGCGCAGAATGACGTCGTGGTTGGTTCGAGTCCAGGCTGACGGACGCTACCGCTGGCGTCGCCCGACCCGTCATCCTGCGCGCAGTCGCAGGATCCACCCCTGCAAGAGGCTTCCTCGGGAGTCCATTCAGATTTTGGCCTGCGCCAAGTAAAAAAGGCTCCCGAAGGAGCCTTTCATACTTTCCACCCGGAAAGCCGCTTTTAGGCGGCGGCAGGAGCAGCCAGGGCCTTGACCTTGGCAGCCAGGCGGCTCTTGTGGCGAGCAGCCTTGTTCTTGTGGAACAGACCCTTGTCGGCGATCGAGTCGATCGTCTGCTGGGCGGTCTTGAACAGGTCAGCGGCCTTCGCGCCGTCACCGGCGGCGACAGCCTTCTGGACGTTCTTGATGACGGTGCGGAACTTGGAGCGCAGCGACGAATTGTGCGCGTTCAGCTTGACGTCTTGACGAGCGCGCTTGCGGCCCGATGCGAGACGGACGGTGCGCTTCTTGGCTTTGGAAGAGGTTGCCATTTGGTATTAGTGCTCCGGGTGGGGAGAAAAGTCTTCGATCATACCATGCTCTGGAGCAAAAAGCACGAGCCCGGCAAGAAATCAACTGGACGGGCACACAGTGGGCGCGCCGACCCGGGCGGCGCGCAGCGTGCGAGGGGGCATTCCGAGCCGGCACAAAAAGATCCGCCTCGCAAGAACCGGATCCCGGCCCGGAATGCCTTCATCGGAACTCAGTTCATGTCGATGCGCCCGTACAGGCCGTGCGCCTCGGCGGCCGGACCGGCCGTGTAGAACAGCGTGTTGGTCGGCTGGCTGTTCAGGCCGTTGCCGAACTGCAGCGCCCACAGGCCCGGGGTCACGATCGCCGCGCCGTCGTTGGTGCTGATCGTGCCCTGCATCGCACCCGTGGCCGGGTCGAAGACGTTGATCTTGCCGTCGCCGAAGTTGCCCACCAGCAGCATGTTGGAGAACTTGCCGAAGTTGGCCGGCGCCATCGCGAGGCCCCAGGGCGCGTTCAGGACACCGCCGGTCGGGATCAGGTGCGACAGCAGGTTGCCCTGCTTGTCGAACACGTCGACCAGGCCCAGTCCGGCGCCGACCTTCTCGTGCGTGGTCGGGTCGGGCTGCGCGTACGCCACGTAGATCTTGCCGGCGATCTGCTGGATGCCGAACGGTGCGTAGCCCGCGGGCAGCGTCGGATCGACGAATCCGCCGGCCGTCGTCACCGGCGCGAAGCTGCCGCTGAACACGTCGACGCTGGCCTTCGTGAAGTCGGCCGCGTAGATCATGTCGCCGCCGGCGTTGGTGTCGATCGCCAGGCCCGTGTAGACCGCCCCCGAGGTGCTGTTGTCGACGATCGTGAGCGAGTGGGTGCCGTCGACGGTGGGCGACCAGGCCGAGATCTGGCCTTGCAGCGTGGCGAAGATGAACGGCGCGGCGCCGCTGACGCCGTTCGCGGTGATCGAGAAGTCGCTCGTGCCGTCGAAGACGATGCCCGACGGGCTGCCGCTGTTGAGCGTGACGACCAGCGACTGCGCGACGCCGGTGCCGTCGTACAGCGTCGACGTGCCCGTGCCCGCGTTGGCGATCCACGAGAAGCCTTGCGGGTTGAACGCGAGGCCCCACGCGTTGACGAGATTGACGTCGTGGTGCAGCGCGTTCGTGGCGGCGGTGTCGCTCACCAGCGCGTTGGCCACGTAGTTGCCGCCGCCGGCGCCGCCGAACGTGGTGCCGGTGGGCGTGCACGTGGTCGTGCCGTAGACATCGGTCGTGCAGTGTTGTCCGCCGCCGCCGCCCGTGGGCTGGGTCGGCGTGCCGCCGCTGTCGCCGCTGCCGCCGCAGGCGGCGAGCAAGGCGCCGGTGAAGAGCGCGGTGGCGAAGGGCAGGGGGCGGGCGATCGGTGAGGTGAACATGGTCTCGGCTCCTGGTGTTGAGTGCGACGCGGGTTGCAGCGCCTGCACGTGGATGCCGATGGCGGGAACAGCGGTTCATGCGCGAACCGCTCGTTTCAATCGCGGCGGGCGCCGAGGAGCCCGGCTCAGAACGCGACGCTGGCGCCCAGGATCCATGCCGCTCGACGCCGGCGCGCGTCGATGTCCTGGCGCGGCTGTCCGGCGACGATGCCGTCGCGCGCGAGCCGGAAGTCCCAGCTCGAGAGCGTGAGGCCGATACCCACCAACGTATCGACCCGGTCGGGCGGCCGCGACTGGTACATGGGCGCCGGGCCGTAGTGCAGCCAGCCGACGTGGCCGAACGCGTGCCAGCGATCGTCGAAGGCGTGGCTCGCGTCGAGTTCGGTGTAGAGCGTGTGCGAGGGGCCGCCGAAATAGTGCGGCGCGAACCAGGTGCGCAGCGAGGCATCCGGCGCGAGCAGGCCCACCATCGCCTCGGAGAAATCGTAGCGCGAGCCTTCGCCGTAATGCGTGCGATGCACCGCCGCGTCCCAGGCCCAGCCGGGTGACAGCGCGGCCAGTCCGGGCAGTTCGTCCAGGCGGCCGCTCCAGCCGACCAGCAGGTCCGCGCTGGCGAGTCCCGCGTCGCGCGTGCGCCAGAGTCCGGAGACGCCGCCGTAGGCGCCGAGCGCCGAGTCGGCCATCGCGCTCGCGCGCACGACCGGGCCGAGGTCGTCGGTGCCCACGCCGCGGTAGCGATTGACGCCGTCGATGCCCAGCGTGGCGGCGAATTGCGCGTGCGCGGCGCACGGCCCGGCCAACGCGGCGACCGCCAACGCCCGGGCGAGCGTGCGCGCCGCCGCGTGGCGCGCTGCGCCGGCCTTCGTCGAGCTGCTCGCCAGGGCCGTCAATCGCGGGCGTCCGTCAGCAAGACTTCACGGGGAACGGCCCGGCGCTGCGCCGGCGGTGGCGAGCACGGCGCGGCAGCCGGGCGCCGTGGCCGCGCGCGACGGCGAGGGATCCGCGGCATGCAGCAACGAGGCGCAGGCGTCGATGCCGCCGCCGGGAAGGCGCACGAGCCGCAAGGCCGGCGCCGCGGCGCGGGCGTCGGAGTCGGTGCGGGCCTGATCCATCACGGCCAGCAGGCCGGAAACCTCGCCGGCCGCGAACGAGGTGCCGGAGACCATGCGCCAACCGCCGCCGGGCACGGTCGTCGGCAGGTCGCGGGCCGGTGCCGACCACGCGCCGGCGAGCCCGCCCAGCGGCGCGTCGGCCTGCGCGTCGGCCACCGCGATCACGCCGGGATGCGCGGCCGGAAAGCCGCCGTCCACGGCGCGCGCGTCGACGGCGGCGACGACCTGTTGCCGGTGCGCCAGCGCGACGTCGATCAGGCGTCCGAGCAGCAGGTCGACGGGCCCCGACAGGCTCATGTTGATCACCTCGGCGCGCCGCTCGATCGCGAAGCTCAGCGCCTTGGCCAGGCTCAGGGAATTGCACAGCGTCTGGCTCGGGCTGACCTCCCAGCACGCGCGCAGCGCGTACAGCTGCGCGTCGGGCGCGATGCCCACCATGCCGATGCCGTTGTCGGCGCGCGCGGCCACCAGGCCGGCCACCGCCGTGCCGTGGAACTCGGCGATCCAGTCCTGCCCATCGACGAAGTTGGCGCGCGCCTGCACGGCCTGCGCGAGGTCGGGATGCGTGTCGTCGACGCCGCTGTCGATGATGGCCACGTGGATGCGGCGGCCGGTAGCCACCGCGTGCAGGTCGTCGAGATGCCACTGCGCGGCGACGGGCTGCAGCGAGTACAGCGGATCGGCGTGTCCCTGCGCGTGGAACTCGTTCATCGGCTGGGCCCAGGCGACCTCCGAGTGCGTCTGCAACGCGGCGATGCTGGCGTCGAGGCTGGCCTCGGGCGGCAGCGCGAGCACGACGCAGTCCATGCCGAGCGCGGGCATCGCCCACAGCGTGACGACGGTGAGCCCGTGCGCGGCCGCGAGACGCGTGCCCACGCGCGCCTGCGACTGCGCGCGCGCCGCGTCGCCGTAGCCGGCCGCGCCGTAGCTGCCGTTGACGCGGGCGTGCGGCGGCGGCGAGCGCAGCATCACGAGGACCTGGCGCGGCGCCGAGGCCGCCGAGGCGGCGACCGGCGGCAGCGGGGCGTCGTCGCCGAACGCGAACGCCGCCGCGCCGGCGAGCCCCAGCGCCAGGCCGGCGAGGAGGCCGCGCAACGCGTGGCGGGCCGTCATGGCGATGCGCTCTCGAGCGCCTCGACCAGCGCGACGCCGGGTTGCCTGCGCAGCTTGTCGAGCGCCGCGGCGTAGTGCTCGCGCGGCAGCTGCACGACATAGGCGTCGCTCACGGTGGGGCCGTCGACCAGGCGCGCGCCGCTGTCCTTCAGCCCCTGGCGGATCTGCGCCTCGGTGGCGTCGGGGCGGAAGCGCACGACCGCGGTGGCGCCGGCCTGCGCGGGCGCGTTCAGCGCGTGGTAGTCGCCGACGACGGGCGCCGGTCGCAGCGTGAAGCCGATCGCCACGGCCAGTCCGGCCGACAGCATGGCGGGCGCCGCCCAGGCGCGTACCGGCACGCGCGGGGCGACAGCCCATGCCGGCGGCAGCCAGCGGCGCCGGCGCGGCGTGGCTGGCGCCGGCGGCTGGGGCAGCGCCTCGCCGGCCAGCCGGGCCCGCATGCGCGCCCAGCCGTCCTCGACGTCCACCTGCGCGCCGTGGCCCGGCTGCAGCAACTGCCATTGGCGCTCGGTCTCGAGCTCGGCGCGGCATTCGGGGCATTGCGCGAGATGCGCCTCGACCGCGTCGTGTTCGACGGTCTCGAGACGGCCCGTGAGGTACCAGGGCAGCAGCCGTTGCACGGCCGCATGCGGATCGGGTTCGAGGTGAAGGATCTGACCGCTCATGCCAGTCTCCGGCTAGGTGAGGGCTGCTGCCCGGACGGGATCATCGGCGATTTCGGCTGGTCGTGCGTCACAGCCAGTCGTCCAGTTGCCCGCCGAAGGCCGTCTTCAGGCGCTTGCGGGCGTGGAACATGCGCGTCTTGACGGTGTCGGTGGGGCATTCGACGATCTGCGCGATCTCGGGATAGCTGAAACCGTGGAAGTAGGTGAGCTCGACCGCCGCGCGCTGGTCGACCGACAGGCCGCGCAGCGCCTTGTCGATCGCGGCGCGCGCCTGGGCGAGGCTCATGCGCGCCTCCGGGCGCTCGGCCGCGTCGGCGACCGGCTGGTCGTCCTCGGCCGCGTCCGGCAGCGGATCGTCGTGGCGCGACAGCGCCTTGAGCGCCTTGCGGTACGCGATCGCGAAGATCCAGGTCGACACCTTGCTGGTGCCGTTGAAGCGCTCCGCCTGGTTCCAGACCACGTACAGCGTGTCGTTGAGCACCTCCTCGACGAGGTGCTCGGGGCGCAGCATCCGGTGCAGGAAGCGGCACAGGCGCGGGTGGTAGCGCCGGTACAGCGTCTCGAACGCGGCCAGCTCGTGCGCGCAGACACAGGCCACGAGGCGCCGGTCCTCGGCGTCGTCGTGCAGGCCGCCGGGCGCCGAGGCGGGGCGGCTCGAGGGCTGGGGGAAGTTGGCGGGTGTCATGGGCTTAGGAAGGCTTGTCCCCGTGCATGCCGCTGACGGCGTCGTCGGTTCAATGGTCGCGCAGGCCAGGCCTCGCTGCGCGCCGCAAGTGTGACTTGTTGCACGAAACCGGGCCATCGGGGAACCCACCCGTCAGTTCCACCGCCACGTGTAGATGGCGTCGAGCGACCACGACGACGAGGGCGTGCTGGTCGTGGTGACTGCGTCGACGCCGGCCTGGGCGCGCAAGGTCAGGCGCTGCGCGATGCGGTAGATCAGCTGCCAGTTGTAGCTCGCCGTGGTGACGCTGCGTTCGTAGCCGACGTAGATGCGCTTGGACACCTGGCGGCCCAGGCTCACCACGGTCTGGCGGGTGTTGTCGGCGTCGGTCTTCTGGCCGACGGTGAAGTTGGTCAGGCCCAGGCGTCGAAGGACCTGGTCGCTCGGCGCCTCGCCCTCGCCGGCCAGCAGCGCCATCGCGGCCTGCTGCAGCAGCGCGGTGTCGGCGCCGCCCACGGTCTCGGGCGCGCGGCCCAGCATCAGCCACGACAGCTTGTCCGAGTCGCTCATCTCGGGCTCGCTCATCAGCCGCACGTGGGGCGCCAGCGCGGTGCCGGTGATGGCCACGCCGACGACGACGTCCAGGTTTGGCCGCACGGCCAGGATGTCCAGCCGCGGGTCGGCCACCGGGCCGCTGAACGCGATCTCGCCGCGCGTGATGTCCAGCTTCTGGCCGTAGGCCACGTACTGGCCGCCGGCGGTGTGCACGTTGCCGCGCACGGTCAGCACGCCGCCCGGCGAGGTCACCTGCAGCGCGCCCTTGAGCGTGGTGTCGATGCCGCGGCCGCGCAGCTTCAGCTTGTCGCCGAGGTCGACGCCCAGGTTGATCTGCGTGGCCCGGCTGGGCTTCGGCACCGCGGCGGCGTCGTCGCCCGAGTCGGCGGGTGCCGAGGCGTCGAGCACCTCGACGTCGCTGTCCAACGACGCCGCGCTGCCCTTGCTGAGGTCGAACAGGCCCTCGTCGATGACCAGCTTGCCGTCGACCTTGACCGCCTCGTCGCCGAGCTGCAGCGCCACGTCGCCGCTGGCGACGACCTTGCGGTCGATCCGGCCCAGCAACTGGAACTGCCGGGCCTGCAGCTGCAGTTTGGCCACCGGGGTCGCGCCCAGGCTCGCGCTGCCGGTGACCGAGAGCTCGCCGTTGCCGCCCTGCACGCGCAGGCGCTCGATCTGCGCACGGTCGCCGCTGAGCCGGATCGCGGCCTCGCCGTCGTGGCCGT
>FTJN01000742.1_pt5 | contig 28264 bp, 31 predicted proteins | sample 1658361 | NCBI WGS metagenome assembly FTJN01 (sample SAMEA3914819, study PRJEB12502) | metagenome | biome: forest; material: soil | place: Canada | collected 2010-06-26 | depth 0.3 m
CGGCATCGCCCTGATCCTGCTCGGGATGGCGTTCTTCGCGTCCGAAGCCTTCGTGCCCAGCCACGGCGCGCTGGGCCTCGGCGGCGTGGCGGCATTCACGCTCGGTGCGCTGATGCTGGTCGACGGCGATGCGCCCGGCGTCGGCGTGTCGCGCCCGCTGATCGCCGCGTTGGCGCTGGTCTCGTTCGCGTTCGTGTGCGTGCTGGCGACGTTGGCGGCGCGCGTCCGCCGGCGGCGGCCGGTCAGCGGCGCGTCGATGATGGTGGGCGTCGTCGGCGAGGTCGTCGAGGCCGACGGATCCGACGGATGGGCCCTGCTGCAAGGCGAGCACTGGCGCGTGCGGGCGGAGCGCGCGCTGCGACCGGGCGAACGCGTGCGCGTGGATCGCGTGGACGCCCTCACGCTCGGGGTCACCGTCGAAGGAGCTAGTCGATGATCGGATCCTTCATGGCCGCACTGCTGCTGATCCTGCTGCTGCTCGCCCTGGCGGCGTCGCTGCGCGTGCTGCGCGAATACGAGCGCGGCGTGGTCTTCATGCTCGGCCGCTTCCAGGCGGTCAAGGGGCCCGGCCTCGTGCTGTTGATCCCGGCACTGCAGCAGATGGTGCGCGTGAGCCTGCGCCTGGTCGTGATGGACATCCCCAAGCAGGACGTCATCACGCGCGACAACGTCTCGGTCAAGGTCAACGCCGTGCTGTACTTCAAGGTCGTCGATCCGGAGCGCGCGGTGATCCGCGTGGAGAACTTCCTCATGGCCACGAGCCAGCTCGCGCAGACCACGCTGCGCGCCGTGCTCGGCAAGCACGACCTCGACGCGTTGCTGTCCGAGCGCGACCGGCTCAACCTCGACGTCCAGAAGATCCTCGACGCCCAGACGGACTCGTGGGGCATCAAGGTCACCAACGTCGAGATCAAGGACGTCGACATCGACCTGACGATGGTCCGCGCCATCGCCCGCCAGGCCGAGGCCGAACGCGAGCGCCGCGCCAAGGTCATCCACGCCGAAGGCGAGCTGCAGGCCTCCACCAAGCTCAGCGAAGCGGCCGAGATCCTGGGCCGCCACCCGCAGGCGCTGCAATTGCGCTACCTCGAGACGCTGACCGTCATCGCGGCCGACAAGAACTCGACCATCGTGTTTCCGCTGCCGCTGGACATCATCGGGCCGCTGCTCGACGCGGCCAAGGGACTGCGCACGCTGCCGCCGGCCGCGTGATCTTGCGGGCCCGGGGCCGGCAGGCCCGGCCGAAGCCGCTGCCGTCCGGAACGCCGAAGGGCGCGGCCTGCGCCGCGCCCTCCTCGTTCATCGGCTCGCCGGAGACGTCAGTTGGCCGATTGCGGCGGCTGGCCGGCCTGCGCCGAGCCGTTGGCCGATCCGTTGGCGCCCAGGTTGACGCCGTTCCGGCGCGAGGCGGAGCCTTGCAGCGCGCCGTTGGCGGAACCGTTGCCCGAGACCGGGCGCGTGGTGGAGGACGGCGTCGTCGAGCCGGTCGACGGGCTCGCGTGCGAAGCGGTCGCCGAGCCGCTGCCGCTGCCTGCCAGGTTGCCCGAGAGCGCGTGATCGGTCCTGGAAGGCGTTGCCGCCGCGGGGGCGGGGGTTGTCGTCGCCGCGGTGGGCTGCGTGGAACGCGAGGCCGTCGCCGAGCCGTTGCCGGCCAGGTCGCCGGTCACCGAGCGCGACGACGTCGGCGCGGCGGTCGGCGGAGTCGTCGTCGAAGGGGCCGGCGTCGTGCCCGGTGCCGGGCGCGCGGCCGAGCCCGTCGCATCGCCCGCGGCCGACAGCGCGCCCTGCGAGCTGCCGCCGTTGGTCGCGCTGCCGAGCGTCGCGGTGGCCGATCCCTGGGCGCTGCCGGCCACGTTGCCCGCCGCCGAACGCGCGCCGCCGGCGAGGTTGCCCGCCTGCGTGCCGGCCTGGTCCTTCGCGTCGCGCGCCGCCTGCATGCCGGCGCCACCGACCGCCTGGCCGCCCGCCGCGGCGCTGGCGGACGCGGTCTTCGCGCTGGCCGCGACGGCCTTGCCGTTGGCCACCGCATCGCCCGCGGCGCCCTGGGTCGCGCCGGCCACGTTGCCGGCGCCGGTCTTGCCGGTATCGACGACGGCGCCGGCCGCATCCCGGACCGGCGTGCCGGCGGGCAGGCTGCCCCCGGCCTGGCCGTTGCCCGTCGCGTTGCCGGTGACGTTGCCCGCCAGGCCGCCGCGACCGGCGCTGCCCATGCCGCCCAGTCCACCGCCGAGGCCGCCCATGCCGCCGAGGCCGCCGCCATGCATGCTGCCGCCGCCCAGCAGGCCGCCGGCCTGCGCCGGGGGGGTGAGCGCGACGCAGAGGGTCGCCAAGGCCATCACGGCGACGGTGTGGAGAGTGGTGTGCTTGCGGATCATGGTGTTCACCTTTGATTGAAAAGGCCAGCGAACGATTTCGCGACCTGCAAAAGGAGAACGCTGCCCGGGCCGGCCTTCTTCCGGTGCATCTGCAACAAGTTGAAAACAGGGCCTGTGCAAACGTGCCCGCGCCATGGGCGTGAACAGTCCCTAACGCGCGCGCGCCAGCCCCGGCATGTCGGGCGGCGTGCGCAGGGCCTCGGCCACGAGGCCGCGGCCGACGCCTTCGCGCGGCGCATCCGGCAGCGCGCGTGCCGTCTCCGCGACCTGCGCGATCGCGACGCGCGCGCCCTCCGGCGAGGCCGCCTGATAGCGGGCGGCCAGCAGGCCGGCCACGAACGGCGCGGCGAACGAGGTGCCGCGCACCGGCACGAACGCGTGCGTGCCGCTGCCCGCCGCCGCCATGTCGGCCCCCGGCGCCACGAACATCACCTGCGGCCCGCGCGCGCCCTCGGGCAGCAGCCGCAGCCTGCCGTCGACGCCCCCCACGCCCACCACGCCGGGCCATGACGCCGGGTACAACGGCGGCGCGGCCGGCCCGTCGTTGCCCACGGCCGCGACGATCAGGATGCCTTGCGCCACCGCGCGTCCGACGAGGCGCTGCAGAACCTGGTTAGGCGGGCCGACCAGGCTCACGTTGACGACCGCCACGTGCATGCGCGCCATCCACGCCAGCTCGCGCGCGATCGCCTCCACCGAGCCGCCGGTGGGCTCGTCGCAGTACGCGTCGCCCGCGTACAGCACGGCACGCGGCAGCGCGGAATGGAAGGGGTCGTCCGCGCCGACCATCAGCGACGCCACCGCCGTGCCGTGCGCCGCGGGATGGGCGCCGTCCGTGCAGCCATGGCGCTGGATCGCGGCGTGGCGGAAGGCCGGGTGCGCGTCGTCGACGCCGCTGTCGATCAGTCCGACTTTCAGCGGCCCCGTGTCGGCGGCCTGCGCGGCCACGGGCGGAACGGTCGCGGCGGCGCCGCCGCCAGGCGCGCCGACGCTGCCGCTGCCCAGGTAGACATGGTGGAAGTCGTAGACGCCGCCGGGATCGATCGCGCGCGCCCGCGCGACCGCGTCCGCGAGCGCGAGGCCGGACGGCGCCTTCAGCACGATCAACGCGTCGTCCAGGCCGTCGAGCGCGTCGTCGCGCAAGGCCTTGAAGCCGGCGGCCAGCAGCGCCTCGCGCGCCGTCGGGCTCGAGGGCTGCGCCAGCACCTCGGCGCGCACGACCAGGTCGCCGTGCGGATCGCGATCGAGCTCGCGCCGGTGCGTCCGCGCGCGCCGGGTCGCCTCGTCCAGCCGCGCCGCGGCGAGATCGACCGGCGCGAGCACCGTGTCCACCAACGGGTCCAGGCGCTGGAGCACGGGCGCGCGCGGGACCGGCTGGAGCACCGGGCCCAGCGAGGGCAGGCGCAACTGGGCGCGGGCCGCGCCCGTCGCGCTCAACGCGACGGCCAGCGCGAGAAATTGGCAAGTGCGAAGGCTCATGTCCGATATAACGTCGGCACCGTGGAAGAAAATCCCTCGCCCCGACGTTTTCCCATCATGTCATGAGCCTGTCGCCCCTCGCGTTGCGCGCAGAGATCGCGGCCTTGCTGCCGCGCCTGCGCCGTTTCGCCCGTGCCGTCACCCGCCACCGGGAGGACGCGGACGACCTCGTGCAGATCGCTGTCGAGCGTGCGTTGAAGCACCTCGATCATTGGCAGGACGGAACTCGACTGGACAGCTGGCTGTTTCGGATCATGAAGAACGCTTGGATCGACGAAATGCGGGCGCGCGGGCGCCGCGACGAGGTGCTCGCGCCCGAAGAGGCCGGCGAACACGTCGGCCATTCCGAGACGGGCAGCCGCGACATCCGGCTGGCCATCGAGAAGGCGATGGGCCGCCTGCCCGAGGACCAGCGCATGGCGGTGAGCCTCGTGCTGGTCGAGGGCCTGCCCTACAAGGAAGCCGCGGAGGTGCTGGACATCCCCGTGGGCACGCTCACCAGCCGCCTCGCGCGCGGGCGCGACGCGCTTCAGGCGATGCTGGGCGATGGAGACCTCGCATGAGCGCCGCCCGGCCGCCCGAAGGCGGCTCGCACCGCAGCCGTCAGGCGGAGGGTAGCCTGATCACCGCCGCCCGGCCGCCCGAAGGCGGCTCGCACCGCAGCCGTCAGGCAGAGGGTAGCCTTATGAGCGCCGCCCGGCCGCCAGCAGGCGTTCCCTCCGAAGTCGGTCACACCGCAGCCGCGAGGCGGAGGAAATCCCCATGAACGCCCTGACCGACACCGATCGCCTCGCCGTGATGGCCTATGTGGACGGCGAACTGCCGCCGGCCGAGCACGCGGCCTTCGACGCGCGTCTCGCGCACGAGCCCGTGCTCGCGAGCGCGGTGGCGCGCGAACGCGCGTTGCGCGCGAGCCTGCAGTCCGTCTACGCGCCGGTGCTGGACGAGGAGGTGCCCTCCGGCCTGCTCGACTTGCTGGCCGTCCCCGGCCCCGCCCTCGTCGCCCCGGCGATGGCCGCCAACGAATCGTTTCCGGCCGGAACCAACGACGCCGCGCGCGCGCGCCTGCCGCACGCGGGGCGCTGGCAATGGCCGCAGTGGGGCGCCATGGCGGCCTGCCTGGTGCTGGGGCTGGCGCTGGGCGCGCGCGTCCTCGCGCCGCATCCGGACGCAGGCGGCACCGACACGTTGGCGCTGGCCGTCGGCAGCGACGGCGCCATCACCGCGCAAGGCGGCTTGCGCGACGCGCTCGAGCAGCACGTGGCCGGCACCGTGCTCGACCCGAACTCCCCCGTCACGGTCGGCCTCACCTTCCGCAACCATGCGCGGGAGTATTGCCGCACGTTCACGCTGGACAACGCGTCGTCGGGGATCGCGTGCAGGCAGGCCGACGGCTGGGTGGTGGCGAACCTGGAGCACGCGTCGGTCTCGCCCGCCAGCGCCGTCGGTGCCTACCGCACGGCCGCGAGCCCGTTCAGCGCGACGCTGCTGCAGGCCGTGGATGCGATGCGCGAGGGGGACACGCTGGATGCGGCGGCGGAGACGGCGGTGAAGGGCAAGGGCTGGAAGCCGTAGTTTGCGGATTGTGATGCTGAGTGGCTGGTATCACCCATCAGCGACATTCAGTTCCTCGATCTCGACGCCGCAAAGCAGTCGTCCGATCGCTCAGTGCTCAGAGGTCGAACTTGCCGGGTCGTCAGCATAGAACATGTGGCCTGTGCCCATAAAGAACACCGCCGTCCAGAAAGCTGGCAGGAACGTTCCATCGACTTCCAGTCGGGGCACCTCCCCTTTGTTCCACGACACATACATGGGGTCTGTTTGCCACCTGTTCATGACAACACGCTTTGCAGCAGCAACGGCGTCGCGCTCGGAACGCGCGAGCGGCATTTGAGTCGTATAGAAGCCGTTGATGGGAGGGCCCTCGGATGGACAGCGGATTCCTGTGCCATGGAGCCGCACTCCGTAAAAGCGTCTCGGGCTCGATGGCGCAAGCTGTGAAAGCACGGCGTTGAAAAGCCTTGGGACGCAATCCATTCGAGCCGTGATCCCTGCCCAGCGATCCGGGCCCCGGACAATCGAAAACTGAGGGTCCGATTCCGCCGACGACGCCGGAACCGGAGAGGCGCTGGAAGAATTCGTTTGCTCGTCGTTATGCATATTCAATCGGTTCGGAAGTCCGAGCGCACCAAAGCGGACGAGTTCGACTGGCAGCACCTGGCCGACTGTTGCCTGATGGCGACTAGTTGCCGTCCGGTGCAAGCCTTACTCCGTCTCGGGTCACATAGTGGTCAATGAACCCCGTGATTTCGCCGGGTGCATACAAGACGAGGAAGCCATCGTTTGGGGCGACGGTGAAAGTCAGATTAGACGTTCTCCCGTCGAAGACTCCATGTACCTCGACCTTTTCGCCAGGTTGAACAAAGAAATATTCGCTCATCGGCTCAAGCACCAGTTTCATGGCCGATTTGGATTCGTTCTGCAATGGCAAGGTCACGTGCATAGTTGTCATCGGGGCAGCGAAAGTCGAGGTGGATGGAAGCCTAGCAGACCCCGACTTTGCAAGCGGACGCGTGCCTCAAAGCTGACGGTGGCGAGTGGCTGCGAATCGGTGCGGAGACGCATCACAGCAGTTGCTCAGGTTCGATCGAGACCTTACTTCCCCGCTACTCGAGAAAGACGCTCGCATGCACGCGCTCTGCCAGGCCCTGACCAAGTCACTACATCGCCTTTGCCACCGCGACGATCGTCAGGGCCGCCGGTACCAGAAGCGCTTGGCCCAGGAGTGTGCCCGCCAGCCGAGTACCCACCAACCACACCACGGCGCGCCTGAACTGCGATTGCGACGTACGTCCGTCGACGACATCGTCTGTCATCACCGACATGTGCGGATCGATGAAAACGAACATCATGATTGTCGCGATGCCATTGACCACGGACGAGAGCGAGCTCGACGTCACACGCAGAGCTGGATTCAAGTAGCCGGCATACAGTGCCGCAAAGACCCCGATCGTCCACAGCGCAACCGCCAAGACATTCATCGTCAGCATCGTCGGCGAAATCCCGTGGCCTCGGCGCAATCCGGTCATGTTGGCGACCGACGGCATGCTGGCGTTCTCCCTGAGCTGGGAGAGGCCGCCTTTGAAGAAGCCGTGCATCAGCAACGCAGGGACGGAACGGTGAATCTGAAAATGCAGCACGGCGCGACTGAACAATCGCTGGAAGGTCGGAATCAATAGCGCCCCGACAAAGGTCGCCACGGTTGCAGACAGGAGAATCCAACGAAAGTCCGTCAGGAGCCCCTGAGTCACGCCGTTGCTGATGTTTCTCTCGATCCGTTTCGCGAGGAACGGGCCTTGAAACGAGTTCGAGGTGCGGGACACCAAGACGAGAATGTTGAACAACGCGAACGAAACCGCGATCCGTCCCGTTCGCACGCCTGCGATGCGCACCGCGTATGCAAGCGTACCTATGAGGTGAATGACAAACGTCAGCGCGCAAATGACGGTCAGTTGGCGATCCATACGACGGTTGGAAGCGACGAATCGTCGACTATAGGCGTCCCGGCACCCATCGCTCACGAAAGACAGCTTCTGAGCCGGTACCGCCGGTCAGGTGTGGCCGCGCTGGGCTCCTCCGAAGCCGACATGTGTGACAGACCGTGATTGGCCGAGCAACAACGGCGCCTCCAGTGGCGCCCTGTTGGATGTCCCCACTCGGGGGGGGTGCGGTCCAGTGGCGGTTAGCCTATTCTGCCGAGGCTCAATGTGAACAGGAGGAGAACATGAAGCTGCTATCTACCATTCGACCCGATTCGCTCGTTGGTTCCGGGAATGCTGGCGGTGCCCTGCGCCTCTTCTTTACGACCCTGAACCCTGATGACTTCCACTCGACACCTCCACCAATCGTGTGGCAGGGGAGCGGAAAGGGCGCCGCAGACACATACAGACTGCCATCCAACGACGTGATTGCATTGAATCTGAACCTTGTCAGCGACATCCCCGGCCGCCTCTATGTCTTCGGCAGCATCCAGGTCACAACCAGCGGCGGAGCCGGATACGGGCCGGCTATTGGCCAAGCCGCCTCGGCGCTATTCAACCCCGGGCAGCCGGTGATCGGGTTGCTGCGCGGTCATTCCAGCGGGCCGAGCGGGGGGGGTGCACTTTGACGTTGGGTTCGAACTGACTGTGCCTTGGGATGGCACCTCAGCCAACTGTCACGGCGCCTGGTGGGCAAGATGGCGCTAGTGTGTCGGCGGCCGACGCCGAATCGAGCCATTTTTGCTGTTTGCGCCGACGATCAGGTGAGCCAGGCGAATCATCCTGAAACCCACATGCGCGGTCGATTTTCCGCTCACCCAGGTGGCGCAGTCGAAGATCGGCGCGGCGGGTCAGGTCGGCGTGGGAGCCAACACTAGCAAGCATCTGCATTGCTGCATTGCCGCTCGCATTTGGAAAGGGTCAGGGCACACGCTGACTGACCTGCCCGGAAGCGGTCGACCGCGAGCGCCCGCTTCTGGCCGAGGCTGTGTGCAGCCCGAAAGCCGTCACCGGCCTCGCCGAATGCGCTGCGCAAAAGCGATCACTCTCCCGTGAAACGCAGGAGGTGACGACCCGCCACTCACGATTGGCCCAGTTCCAGGCGAGCACGCTGCCACTCAGCCCATGCAGCCTCTGCCACGATGTCCTGATAGCCGCGCTTCGACTCCAGCGCCGCAGCCGCTGACGCGGGCATCGCCATGCAGGCGGCGTTGTCACGAATGGCGATGACCTCGGCTTCCGTCAACGGAGCGCCCTTCTTCTGTTCAACATTCAACAGGACGGCCACGAGGGCCGGGATGAAGACCAAACACAGAGGATCTGCCGGATCTTCCTTGGGTGGCGCCGATGGCGGCGGCGGTGGTGCCTTCTTGAACATTCCGAACATAAAGCCTTTCGTTCACGCGTTGGGCAGCGCCAGCAGTAGCCGACTGCAAAGCCACCGCTCGCGATCGGCTGCCTGTGGCCGCATGCCGCCATGGATGATCGGGGCGACGATCATTCTCACCGTGCAACGAATTCCTTCTCGACAACCAGAGTCCAGATCGGCTCGAAGAACTTGATATCGCCGTTCTTCGGGTCGACGCGCTTCCAGACGGCGCTTATTGGAAAGAGCTCTCCGCCCGTTGCAGATCGAACCGCCATGTCGGTGCCGTAGCTGTCTGTGACGACGGCCCAATCGGCCCGCTTCTGTTTGATGACGAGATTTCCGAACAGTGTTCCCAATCCCTCAGCGACTTGCTTGGCCGCAGCCCTTTGCGAGCCCCTGTCGCTCTTCCAGTTGGCGAACGCCGTGTCCAGATTCCTGGCCGTGACCTCGGACGTGTGAGCGTAAGAAGCCATGACCTTCAGGCCGACGTCATTGGCGCTCGCCAGCCAAGCGATGTCCGCCGCGTTCAGGGAGCGAACGACTTGTTCGGGCTTCGACGCCTGAGCTTCGGCAGCGAAGCAAAGGCCGGCAGCCGACCCGAGAAGCGTTCGGCGGGTTATGGCGAAGGTGATTTGTTGCTTCATTGGCCTCGAAGTCGTCAGGGTGTTTGTGGAGCCGACACGGGCGCTCCGTGAAACAAAGCGAGGTGGCCGACTCGAGAGCGACCCTTTCCTGGAGGCCGCTCCTGGCCGGAAGAAGACACCAGCAATATGGCTCGGCCCCAAGGCGGCACGCATGCCGCTCTTCGAAGAACACGCGCATCCAACCAGGAAATTCGCGAGCCCCATAGCGCTCGCATGGGCGAGGCCGGTTCCAGAGTCGCAGCCGCTGCGCCGTGGCATCAACGAATCGTGAGCGGCAGCCGATTTCCGGAGGGAACTTCCATGACCTGCAAGCCGTGCGCGTTCTGGCCTGCGACCGCTTCGATGACCACGTAGCAGGACTTGCCCCAGGCGTTGGAGCGCAGGTCCAGGCACACCTTGTCGCCGGCGACCGTATACGTCCCCGAGGTATGGTCGCGCTGGTTGCTCGCCTGCACGTTCCCACCCCTGAACACCAGGTGCACGTCGCGGAAGGTCTGTGTGTTCCAGGAGGGGAACACCCATTCGGTGCCGTCGACGGTTCGCGCCTCGATGTGACGCACGACATCGGATTGGGCCTGCATCTGCGCGGCGGCCATCACGGAAGCGACGGTCTGGGGCCCCGCAGGCGCTCCGGGAATCGCGTGCCCAGTCTGCGCTTCGGCCGCCTGCGCGTCCGGTGCCGGCGAAGGGGCCGCGGAGTTCGCCTTGCTGCGGCCCGTCAGGCTGAGAGTCTGGATCTCGGTCTTGGCCTTCTGCGGATCTTCGATCCCGATGACGATGCTGCCCACCAGCAGGCCGAAGCTGGGCGACGTCCGCAGGTACCTGGTCTCGCCGACGCCGAGCGTGAAGGTGGCCGCCTTCTCGGAATCGGTCGAGGCGGCGGCGGTGTAGGCGCCGGCCGGCTCGTCCACGTAGAAGAAGCCGCCTGCCTTCGACGTGCCCACGACCTGGCCGTTGAGGCGGATGTCGGGCTGGAGGGCGGCGCCCATCATGGAGCTTGAGCGGAAGAAGTAGATTCTTCCATCGGCGGCCGGGATCGGCGGGATCGAGTTCGAGATCTCGGAATACTTGGGGCCGCTGGCGCAACCGGCCAGGAACGCGCCGGCGAGCAGGACGGCGCACGGCACGATGCGCCGATTCTTCTGGATTGGATTCATGTCCACGTCCTCCCTGGCATGCCAGGCTCCTCGTTCTTGTCCAAAAATTATAGGTGGCGTCGATGGCGGCCACGGCCCGCGATCGTGCGATTTGCCACATCAAGTCCAGATCGACGCAGGCGGCGTATGCCGGCAGCTGAACGTCCGGTTCGAGCCCGGCCCGGACCTCGTCAGGCCCTCTGCCAAGGCGAGGGACTGGACGCGTTGATCCGCCAGGACAGCGTGCCCCCCTGGGTATGATTCCGGCTCTGCCCTCACCTCCCGCTCCCATGGCCCTCGCATCGCGTCTCGCCGCCCTCACGCTCGGCATGTCGATTCCCGTAATCGCCCTGTCCCAGGCCATTCCCAAGGGCGACGCCGCCTTCACGGACTACGTCGCCGCCGCCCTCCGGCAACGGGTCGGCGACGTTGTCGTGAGCGTCACCGGGCCGCTGAAGCTGCAGATGGGCGCCACGCAGCTGTCCCTCGCCCGGCTGTCCGACTCGTGCAGGCTCACGCCGCAGAATTGCGCCGCGAACGTCGACAAGTTCGTCAAGGGCAGCGCCGAACTTCTCAAGGCCGCAGCCGCGCCGATCGACCTGGCGGCACTGCGCCTGGTCATCCGCACGAGGGCCTACATGGCCCATGTCGAGGCCCAGGACCCGGCCGCCACGGCGGACGAGACCGAGCCCCTGCCCGGCGACCTGGTCGCCGTCGTCGACACGCCCAACTCGATGTTGTTCGTGCAGCGAAGCCAGGCGGCGCGCACGGGCCTGACGCACGAGCAGCTCTTCGCGCGCGCTCGCGACAACATGCACGCGAGCCTCGCGCCGTTGCTCGAAAAGGCGCCCCCGGCCGAGGCAGGACGCATCCGCGCGATCGAAGGCGGCGACTACGAAGTCGGCCGCATCGCGACACCCGCCGACTGGGCGCCGCTCGCCCAGGCGCAGCACGGCACGCTCGTCGTCGCACTGCCGGCACCCGACATCGTGCTCTACCTGTCGGCTGCGGATCCGCAAGCGTTCAAGGCCCTGGCCGATTACTCCCGCCAGATCGCGGCGAAGGTGCCCAATCCGCTGGCGGCGGGCCTGCTGCTGCGCTGGCAGGACGGCCACTGGGAGCGCGTGTCGGGGTATTGAGCCGGCGCCGCGACGTCGCGTCGCGCACCGCAGGTCACGCGCCTTGCCGCGCCGCCCACGCCGCGCACAGCCGATGCAGTTGCTCCAGCCCATCCGTCAACGCCGCCGGCCCCGGCTGCAGGATGTCGCACGACTTGATCTCGTGCAGCTCGTCGCTCGCGACGGCCGGCACTTGCTGCCAACCCGGCTTCGGGGTCTGACCCTGAAGCCTGCCCATGGCCGACGGCAGCCGGCGGCTCAGGCACCGCGTTCTCGCCGCCGGTCTTTCCAATCCATGAATCGCTCCAGGTCGCGCAGAGGGATATGCGCTTCCGGATCGAAGTTCTCGGGCATCGGAAGAACCTCGGTGAACCGTACGCCCAGGGCAAACCGTTCCTCGCCGAGCGCGTGATCCAAGGCTCTCAGCAATGCGTTATGGGCCGCGGCGACGTCGGCCTGTTCGAGTCCTGGCACGTAAATGCGCAGTCCTTGATCGGAATCGTCAGTCTGGAGCGGTTCAAAGACCACCTCGTCGATCTCGACTGTGACCCCCTCCCAGGAAGCGGTCGCAGGCATTCCAAGTCGCGGCTTCAGCGCCTGGATAGTCCAGCCGTCGATTCGAGGGGCCTGAGCGACCGCGGCACGCGCGGCAGGGAAGAGGTCTTGATCGCCATCGGCGGTGATGATGAGTTCGCACTCAGCTTGACTGGCCGAGAACTCGACGAATAGCCCTGGTTCGATCTCCTGCAGCTTGTCGAGGAGTTCGTCGTAGACGGCATCGTCCGCAGACTCAGCCCGGGCGAGATGCATCGCACGTTCGCGGAAAAGAGACCAGAAGGCCTGGAAGTCTGGGGAACTCGATTGCACGCTTCTTCGACCTTGCGTTTGAGTGGGAGACTACCCGAAACCGGACGCTCGCGACTGGCTGCCACTGGCCGGCTGCAGCCCGTCGTGAAGGTGGAGTCGCTCAGGATTTCAATGAGAATACCGGTGCGCTTGGGCAACTCCACGCAGTATCCGATCAAAACTCTCGCGTTGCAGACAGTGGAACTGACCTTCGCGACAGCTCTTATGGCGAGCCTCAAGCGTTGCTGTGTCCGCGCAACGCGCCCGTTGCTCGATCGCGATGGCGGTGTTAGTCTCCGTGCCTTCGAATTGTTGCCACGTCAGCACTGGGGCTGACGGCCAAACGTACGAGACTTCGATGAAGCAACTCCTGACCTCGCAAGACGTATCCATGACCCGCGCTGCTGCGGCGGATGCGTCGCGCCCTGATTTCGTCGAATCGATTTCGTAGAGCTGTCCAGTTCCGGAGGCTCGGCCTCCTGAGTTCCAAAAGACCCGGTAGGCCGCAAGCCACCGGGTCTTTTGTTTTCTACCCGCCTCCTTTGGAGACTTTGACATGAGCCTTGAACGAGCACTGCCTTTCGCCGCACGCGCCGCCAGCGCGGCGCCGTGCATCGCCTTCGCGGAACGGTTCGCGTAGAGCCTTCAGGCCTCAATTCGCCTGGAGGTCCATCCTCCAGGCATAGCAGCCTGCCGGGTGGATCGCCCCGCAGGCTTTTTTTCTGCCCGCATCCCGGGCGCATCGAATTCGGCGCGCGCGCGCCGACAACCCCGCCGACCGATTCGCCTGGCCAGCGAATCGACTCGGCACCTCACTACTGAAACTGGAGAAACCATCATGAACAAGGTTCATGTCAACGTCGGCACCATCGGCCACGTCGATCACGGCAAGACGACGCTGACGGCCGCGCTCACCTTCGTGCAAGCCGCTCGCATCGGCGGGCGCGCGCTGTCCTATGGGCAGATCGACAACGCGAAGGAAGAGCGCGAGCGCGGCATCACGATCAACACCTCGCACGTCGAGTACGAATCGGAGCGTCGCCACTACGCGCACATCGACTGCCCGGGCCACGCCGACTACATCAAGAACATGATCACCGGCGCCTCCCAGATGGACGGCGCGATCCTGCTGGTGGACGGGACCGAAGGCGCCGCGCGGCAGACCGTCGAGCACGTGCTGCTGGCGCGCCAGGTCAACGTCGGCCAAATGGTGGTGTTCGTGAACAAGATGGACCTCGTGCCGGCGAGCGACCGCGCGGACATCGAACAGCTGGTCGAGATGGAGGTCGGCGCGCTGCTGGAGACGCACGGCTACCGTGACGTCGCGTTCGTGTTCGGCAGCGCGCTGAAGGCCCTGGCCGCCGCCGAACGCGGCGAGCTGGACGGCCCGGACGTGCACTGCATCGTCGAGCTCGTGCAGGCGCTGGATTCGCGCATCCCCGATCCGGTGCGCGACTACGACGGTCCGTTCATGATGCCCGTCGAAGGCGTGCACACGATCCCGGGCCGCGGCACGGTGGTCAGCGGTCGCATCGAGCGCGGCGTGATCCGCGCGGGCGACAGCCTGGAGATCGTCGGCCTCGATTCGTCCGAAGAAGGCCCGGCCGTCGTCACCGGCGTGCAGTCGTTCCACAAGGACGTCGTCGAAGGACGCGCTGGCATGAACATCGGCCTGCTGCTGCGCGGCGTCAAGCGTGACGGCGTCGTGCGCGGTCAGGTCGTCGTGAAGCCCGGCTCGGTCAAGCCCTACCGCGCGGGGCGTGCGCAGATCTTCGTCCTCGGCAAGGACGAAGGCGGTCGCCACACGCCGTTCGGTTCCGGCTATCAGCCGCAGTTCTTCTTCGGCACGACCGATGTGACCGGCGTGATTCAGGTCGACACGGACACCGGCGTCGTCGACCCGGGCGCCCAGGCGCAGATCGGCTTCGAGCTGAACAAGCCTGTGGCCATCGAAAGCGGCATGCGGTTCGCGATGCGCGAAGGCGGCAAGACCGTCGGCGCTGGCATCGTGACCGAGGTGCTCAGCTGAAGGGCTGAAGCCGTTCCTGCCCCTGTCGCTTGCCAAGCAGGCGGCAGGGGCATTTTTTTAGGGTTCAGGCATCTTCCAGTACGGCCTCGGCCTCGCTGTTGGGGTTGGCTCGAAGAGCACGAGCGCCAATTCGACGGCACTGGCCATGGCGGCCCGCGTTTTCTATTCGCGACCCGCCAAGCGCTCGATACGGTAGTTCATCTCGCTGGCGATGCCAACGTCCGCTGATCGCGAAAACTCCTCGATGACCGCGACGGCATCGGGGGTTCCGATCTTCGCGAGCGCATGGCTGAGCCACTTTGCGATGGCCTGGGGCTCTGAACCTGTGTAGTCGAGATCCGCGAATCCAGCCTCCAGCCTCTGGCGGATGAAGGGGACGCTGCTCGGGCTGCGCGTCCTCTGTATCTCGAACGCCAACTCTTGATGGAGCTGGTGCCCCGGCATCAGGAGAAGGAGGTTCAGGACACGGGCCCGCTCTTCGACTTCGCCGATTGACGAGGCGATGCCCACAAGCGTGCGCTGCGCATCCCAATCGCACTCAAAAATACTCGTGGACATCTCGCTCAGGATGTAGGCGCCGATCGTGGACGGTGACGCACCGGCCAACGCATACTGCGACGCAAGATCGTTCCATAGTTCGTCAAGCCGTAGCCGCAGTTCTTTTTGCATGACCGTCGGCTAGCTGCCCTGCCGAACCGCCCACGCCGCGCACAGCCGATGCAGTTGCTCCAGCCCGTCGGTCAACGCCGCCGGCCCCGGCTGCAGGATGTCGCACGACTTGATCTCGTGCAGCTCGCAGTTCGCGACGGCCGGCACCTGCTGCCAACCCGGGCGCGCGGCCACGTTGGCGCCGCGAAACTTCTTGCCGCACCAGCTGCCGACGATCAGGTCGGGCGCGCGGCGCGGCGGTTCGGCGGCGTCGTGCACGATGCGGTCCTTGCCGCCGGCGTGCAGGCCCAGTTCGGCGAACACGTCGACGCCGCCGGCGATGGCGATCAGCTCGGAGACCCAGCGGATCGCGCTGATCATCGGGTCGTCCCATTCCTCGAAGTAGACGCGCGGCCGGCGCGGCCATGCGGCCGACGCGGCGGCGATCTCCGCGTGGCGCGCCTGGCAGGCCGCGATCCACGCCTCGGCGCGGTCGCTCGCCTGCACCAGGCCGGCCACCAGGCGCAACGTGGCGAAGATCTCGGCGACGCTGCGCTGGTTGGTGATGAACACGTTCAGCCCGGCGCGGATCAGCTTGTCGGCCAGCGCGGCCTGCATGTCGGAGAAACCGATCACGAGGTCGGGCTGCAGCGCGACGATCTTGTCGATCTTGCCGTCGAGAAAGGCCGAGACGCGCGGCTTCTCGTCGCGCGCGCGGCGCGGACGCACCGTGTAGCCGGAGATGCCGACGATGCGGTGTTCCTCGCCGAGCAGGTACAGCCACTCGGTGGTTTCCTCGGTGAGGCAGACGATGCGTTGCGGGCCGGTCATGCCCGCATTGTCGCCGCCGCAGCCGCATGGCCGCGCGAGCCAGGCGCGGGTCCGAAAAGCCGGCGCGTTGCGCGCCGCCACGGCGACGGGCGCTCGCTATCCCGGGGGCTGGCCCTCAGGACGAGCAAGGACAATGTCCCATCGTTCCAGCGAAAGCCACCATGGGCCCCGACGCCACGTCCCCGCCGTCCGGAATGCGCCACCGCGCGCCGCATCCATTCCTGTTCCTGATCCTGTTCATTCCCTTCGGCGCGGTGCCGGGCTTCCTGACGGTGGCGCTCGCCTACGAACTCAGCAAGAAGGGCATCAGCACCGGCGACATCGCGGTGGTGGTGGGCCTGAGCTACCTCTGCCTGATCTTCAAGTGGCTGTGGGCGCCGCTGGTCGACACCCTGCTCACGCGCAAGATCTGGTACGTGGGCTCGACGCTCGTCTGCGGACTGGGACTCTGGCTGGCGGGCCGCGCCGCGATGGGCGAGCACCCATCGCTGCCGCTGATCAGCGTGGCGCTGACGATCAGCAACTTCACCGCCACGCTGCTGGCGATGGCCGTCGAAAGCCTGATGGCCGCCAGCGTGCCCGACCACCAGCGCGGCCGCGCCGGTGGCTGGTCCATGGCCGGCAACCTCGGCGGCCAGGGCCTGGGCGGGGGGCTGAGCCTGTGGCTCATCCAGAGCAGGGGATTCAGCGACGCCGCCTCGGGGGGCACCTTGGGCCTGATCTGCGCGCTGTGCTGCCTGGCCCTGTTCTGGGTAGACGGCTCGCGTCCGCTGCTCAAGGTCGAAGGCCACGTCGAAGCGGCCGGACATCTCGGCGTCGAGGCCAACCTGCGAGCGATCGGCCGCGATCTCTGGGACCTGCTGTGCTCGCGCATCGGCATCCTCGCCCTGCTCATCTGCCTGCTGCCGATCGGCACCGGCGCGGCGCAAAACCTGTGGTCGCCGATCGCCACCGAATGGCACGCGTCGGCCGACGTCGTCGCCTTCGTCACCGGCGCGATGAGCGGCGTGATCTCGGCGTTCGGCTGTCTGGCGGGCGGCTGGCTGTGCGACCGCATGGATCGCAAGAAGGCCTATTGCGTGTTCGGCTTTCTGCTGTGCGTCACCGCCGTCGGCATGGCCCTGTGCCCGCGCACCGAGAACCAGTACATCTTCTGGACGTCCGTCTACGCCTTCGTCGTCGGGCTGTGCTACGCCGCCTATTGCGCGGTGGTGCTCGAGGCCATCGGCAACACGGCGGCGGCCACCAAGTTCAGCTTCCTGTCCTCGGTGTCGAACTCGCCCATCATGCTGATGACGTTCGTCGACGGCGCCGCGCAAAGCCGCTGGGGCACTAACGGCATGTTGTGGACGGAGGCGTGGTGCGGCGTCGCCGGCATCGTCGTGTTCGCGGCCACGGCCGTGGCGCTCGCGCGCCGGCAGGCCGCGCCGACGCTCGCCGGCGCCGCCTGACGCGAGCCGCGCGCGAGCGCGGACGCGTCACGCGCGCTCGACCGCCGGCAGCACCGTCCCGGCGCAGTCGCCGAAGCCGATGCGGCGCGCGCCTTCGGCCTCGCAGCGCCCGCGCAGGATCACGCAATCGCCGTCTTGCAGGAACGTGCGCGTCTCGCCGTTGCCGAGCGCGAACGGCACCTTGCCGCCCTGGCTCAGCTCCAGCAGCGAGCCGCCCTGCTCCGGGCTCGGGCCGCTCTGCGTGCCGCTGCCCATCAGGTCGCCGGGCTGCAGGTTGCAGCCGTTGCTGGCGTGGTGGGCCAGCAGTTGCGCGGGCGTCCAGTAGGCGTCGGCGAACGAGCTGGCCGACACGCGCACCGCCGACTGGCCTTGCGCGCGCATCTCGTTGGTCTGGATCCATACCTCCAGGCCGATGGCGATCGCGCCGCGCTCGCGGTTGGTGGCCGAATCGAGGTAGGGCAAGGGCTGCGGGTCGGACGCGTCGCGCGCGAACGGCGCGCGGAACGGCGCCAGCGCCTCCATCGTGACGATCCACGGCGAGATCGTCGTCGCGAAGTTCTTGGCCAGGAACGGGCCCAGCGGCTGGTATTCCCAGGCCTGCACGTCGCGCGCCGACCAGTCGTTGAGCAGCGTGGCGCCGAACAGCGAGGCCTCCGCCTGCGCCATGTCCAGCGGCATGCCCGGCGCGTTGGGCGGGCCGACGAAGAAGCCCAGTTCCAGTTCGTAGTCGATGCGGCGCGACGGCGCGAAGACCGGTGCATCGCCTTCGCCCTTGGTCTGGCCCCAGGGCCGCGGAAAGCGCTGGCCGCTGACGCCGATCGACGAGCTGCGGCCGTGGTAGCCGATGGGCACCCACTTGTAGTTGGGCAGCAGCGGGTTGTCGGGACGGAACAGCTTGCCCACCGTCGTCGCGTGGTGGATGCCCGTGTAGAAGTCGGTGTAGTCGCCGATACGGCACGGCAGGGCCAGCTCGGCCTCGTCGATCGGCACCAGCAGCGACGCGGCCCGCGTCTGCCACAGCGACGCGGTGCCCGACGGTTCGGCAGACAGGCCCGCGAACAGCGCGTGGCGCAGCGCGATGCGCGCGGCGCGGCCGTGCGCCATGAAGCCGTTCAGGTCGCCCTGCGCCAACGGGCCCAGCAGCACGGCGATCTGCGGGTCGAGATGGCCCAGCGCGGCCAGGTCGAGGATGCGGTCGCCGATCGCGACGCCGATGCGCAGCGCCTCCTTCGAGCCGGCGCGGCGGAACCGGCCGAAGGGCAGGTTCTGGATCGGGAAGTCGGTCGTCTCGGCGTTGGCCGATTCGATCCAGCTGCGGGCGTTGGCGTCGTGCGTGAAGTCGAGCATCTCAGAACCTGTGAATGAATCCGGCGCGCCCGAGCGGGTCGCCAAATGGTGGGCGATCAAGGCGCAAATGCGAGTCGTGCTGGTTGCCACGGCGAGCATTTGCAACGCAGAGCGGCCGCCATCTGGCGGCACGAGCGGGCGTGGCGGGTTCGTTCACGGGTTCTCAACCTTGAAGTTGTCCTGCAGCGGAGCCCAGCAATCGGCGTACGACCTGTCCAGGTGCCCGCCATTGAGCGCGAACGCCGTCGGGCGCAGGCGCCAGCGGCTCTCGACCATGAAGGCCAGCGTGTCGTCGAGCTTGCGCGGCGTGAGCTCGGCGGCGCTCGCCTTGGCGAACGCGTCGGCGTCGGGGCCGTGCGGCACCATGCTGTTGTGCAGCGAGAGCCCGCCGGGACGGAAGCCCTCCTCCTTGGCGTCGTACTGCCCGTGCACGAGGCCCATGCACTCGCTCATCACGTTGCGGTGGTACCAGGGCGGCCGGAAGGTGTCCTCGGCCACCATCCAGCGCGGCGGAAAGATGACGAAGTCGCAGTTGGCCCAGCCCGGCGTGTCCGACGGCGACGTGAGCACCGTGAAGATGGACGGATCCGGGTGGTCGAAGCTGACGGTGCCGATCGTGTTGAAGCGACGGGTGTCGTACACATAGGGAACGAGGTTGCCGTGCCAGGCGACGACGTTGAACGGCGACGCCGCCGCCGGTGCGCGCCACAGCGTGCCGCCGAACTTGCGCACCAGTTCCCAGGCTTGCGCGGGCCCGTCGTCGTAGGCCGCGTGCGGCGCGATGAAGTCGCGCGTGTTGGCCAGCCCGTTGGAGCCGATCGGGCCCAGCTCGGGCAGGCGGAAGGCCGCGCCGTAGTTCTCGCAGACGTAGCCGCGCACGGCGGCGCCGTCGACCGCCGGATCGACCTTGAACAACATGCCGCGCGGCAGCAGGACGATCTCGCCCGGGCCGGCATGCAGCACGCCCAGCTCGGTGGTGACGCGCAACGCGCCTTCCTGCGGGATCAGCAGCAGCTCGCCGTCGACGTCGACGAACGCGCGGTTGCCCATGGGCCTGCCCGCGCCGTAGAGATGAACGGCGACGCCCATCTGCGCGTCGGGGTCGCCGTTGAGCACCATCGTGCGCAGGCTGTCGACGAAGTCGAGCGGCTCGGGCGACAGCGGAATCGGGTTCCAGCGCAGCGGATCGGGCGGGATGTCCACGCCGTCGCGCGCGCCGGTCTTGAGCAGCGCGTGGGCATGCGGCGCGTACGGGCCGCTGCGCACCGAGGGTTGGCGGCGATAGAGCCAGGTGCGCTGGTTGGCGTGGCGCGGCGCGGTGAACGCCGTGCCCGACAGCAGCTCGGCGTAGAGGCCGAAGGGCGCGCGCTGCGGACTGTTGCGGCCCTGCGGCAACGCGCCGGGCACGGCCTCGCTGCTGAAGTGGTTGCCGAAGCCGCTGAGCAGGCCTTCCGCCCGGGTGCTGGTGCCCGTCATCTAATTTCACCTTTGTTGAATTGATTCACCAATGCTGAATCTCGGCGCTATCATAGACCCGGCGTTCCCCCCTGTCCAATCACCCTGCCCGCCGTGACCCCTGCCCTTGCGCCCAAGCCCGCCCGCGACTCCGAGCCGCGCGGCATCCAGTCGATCGAGGTCGGCGGCCGGCTGCTGCTGGCGCTGGCGCACCACGGCCAGCCGCTGGCGCTGAAGGACCTGGCGGCGGCCGCCGACATGAGCGCCGGCAAGGCGCACCCCTACCTGGTGAGCTTCATCAAGCTGGGCCTGGTCGAGCGCGAGACCGAGGGCGGACGCTACGGCCTGGGTCCGCTGGCGCTTCAGATGGGCCTGATCGGCCTGCAGCAGTACGACCCGGTGCGGCTGGCCACCGAGCGCATCGACGAGCTGGCCCGGGCGACGGGCCACACGGTGGCGATCGCCGTCTGGGGCCACCGCGGGCCGACGCTGGTGCGCATCGCGGAGGCGCCGTCGCCGGTGCACGTGTCGATGCGCCACGGCACGGTCATGAGCATTCCCGGCACGGCCTCGGGCCGGCTGTTCGCGGCGTTCGGGCCGGCCGCGGCGGTGCGCGAGGCGCTGGAGAACGAGGCCCGCCTCGCGCCCGCTCGCGCGCGTCCCGCCCGCGCGCGGGCGGGCGGGCGCTTCGGGCTGGGCACGGCGTTCGATCGCGAGATCGAGCGGGTGCGCGCCGACGGCGTCGCCTGCATCGAGGGCGTCGCCCTGCCCGGCATCAGCGCGGTGTCGGTGCCCGTCTTCGACGCGCGCGGCCAGCTCGTGCTGAGCCTGACGGCCATCGGGCCGAGCGCCACCTTCGATTCGGCGGTCGACGGCGCGGTCGCGGCGCGGCTGAAGCCGGCGGCGGCGCAGTTGTCGATGCGGTTGGGGTGGCAGGCGCCCGCGCGCGAGGCGCGCGAGCGCTGATCCGTGCGGCGCACCGGGCGCATCCCGCGCCGGTGCCCGCGTGGCCGCTCAGGCGTTCGCGGCGGGGGCGCTGCCCTGGAGGATGCGGCGATCCAGCAGGCGGCGCATGTTGTTCAGCGAGGCCGAGTGGATGCCCAGCAGGCTCAGCATGCCGTTGCGGTACATCGTGGCGATCTGTGCGTCGGGCAGCTTGGAGATGGCTTCCTCGTCGGCGGTCATGAAGCCGTCGACCGACAGCGCCTCGCCGTTGGCCAGCGTGGCGTCGAAGCGCATCGGCTTGAGCAGCTTCATCTCCAGCAGCGCGGCGCAGAACTGGCGGGTGCGCTCGAGGTCGGTTTCGAGGTCCTGCACGAACTTGTGCACGTTGTTCAGGAGCTCGGTGGCCTCGCCCTTCTCGTTGAACAGCGGGATGCCCTCGGTGCGCGACATGCCTTCCCAGGTGTTGTCGAACACCATGGCCCAGCGGTCGGACCCTTCGATGCGGGCCATCGTGAACGGGTAGGCGCGCAGCATCGCGGGCACGTAGCCGGCGTCCCACTTGCCGTCGGCCGTGGCGAACAGGTTCTCGCCCGGCTTCAGGCCGAACACCGCCACCGGCGCGACCGTGTCGTTGCCGAGCGCGTCCGGCGCGGCGCGCACGAACAGGATCGGGAAGCTGAGGGCGGCGTCGCCGAACTCGCTGATGGACACCATGAACGAGGTGAAGGGCGCGAGCTTGGGGATCGCGTTCAGTTCGTTCTTCAGGCGCAGGTCGCGGTGAAGGACGGTGTCGAGCGCAACGGGCTCTTTGTGCAGGTTGGTGACGATCATGGTTGTTCTCCAGGGGAAGTATTCCGGCTCACGAGTACCTTGTCGACTCGCTTGCCGTCGAGGTCGACGACCTCGAATCGCCAATCTCCCCATTCGACCGCATCGGTCGTCCGGGGCAGGCGTCCCAGCAACAGCATGATCATGCCGGCCAGGGTGTTGTAGCGCCCGCGGTCTTCCTCGGGCAGGTCCTTGATCTCGAGGCGATCCTTGATCTCGGGCACCGGGATCAGTCCGTCCATCAGCCAGCTGCCGTCCTCGCGGCGCACCGCCCACGCATCATCGCCCGATTCGGGGCCGAATTCGCCGGTGATGGCTTCGAGCACGTCGCGCAGCGTGATCACGCCCTGCACCGCGCCGTACTCGTCGACCACGAACACGAGCTGCGCCACGTGGGTGCGGAAATGATCCAGCAGCTCCATGCCCGACAGCGTCTCCGGAACGAAGACCGGCGGCTGCAGCTCCTCGGTGAGGACGGGCATGCGCCCCTCGGCCAGCGGCTTGAGCAGGCCCTGGGCCGTGATGACGCCGATGACGTCGTCCAGCCCGCCGCGGCACACCGGATAGCGCGCGTGCGCCTCCTCGACGACGGCCTTGAGGACGTCCTCGATCGGCGCGTTGGCGTCGAGCCAGTGGATTTCCGCGCGCGGAATCATCATCGAGCCGATCTGGCGGTCGTCCAGGCGGAACACATTGCGCACCATCTGGTGCTCCTGCGCCTCGATCACGCCGGCGTCCAGGCCCTCTTCCAGGCTGGCGGCGATCTCTTCTTCCGTCACCTCGCGCTTGGCGTTGCCCTTGATGCCGATCAGCCGCAGGATGGCCTCGGTGGTCTGCGACAGCAGCACCACCAGCGGACGCGTGGCCATCGACAGCCACTGCATCGGCGGCGCGACCAGCGCGGCCACCGTCTCGGGAAACATCTGGCCGATGCGCTTGGGCACCAGCTCGCCGAAGATGATGGTCACGACCGTGATGATCAGCACCACCAGCGCGGTGGCGGTGACGTGCGCGGGCCGCGCGCTCATCGAGAACGTGGCGTGCAGCCATTCGCCCAGTGGCTCGGAGAACGCGGCGTCGCCGACGATGCCGTTGAGCACGCTGATGGAGGTGATGCCCACCTGCACCGTGGACAGGAACTTGGTGGGGTGGTCGTGCAGGTCGATCGCCGCCTCGGCGCCGCCTTCGCCCGCTTCCAGCATCACCTGCAGGCGCGCCTTGCGGCTCGTCGTCAACGCCATTTCCGACATCGCGAAACCGGCGTTCAGCACGATCAGGAAAAAGAGAAGGGCGACGTCCATCGAGGAATATGAGGCCGCGGCAGGGCCAAAGCCCGCGAGCGTAGCAGAATCGGACCATGGATTATCTGATAGGCGACCTCCAGGGCTGCTGCGACCCCCTGGAGCACCTCCTGGCCACCCTCGACTTCTCGCCGTCGCGCGACCGCATCCACCTGCTTGGCGACCTCGTCAACCGCGGCCCGCAATCCCTGCCGGTGCTGCAGCGCCTGGAGTCGCTCGGCGACGCCGCGCGCTGCGTCCTGGGCAACCACGACCTGCACCTGCTGGCCGTGGCGCACGGCGTGCGCAAGCCGGGCAAGGGCGACACGCTGGACGCCATCCTGGCCGATCCGCGCCGCGACGCCCTGCTCGACTGGCTGCGCCACCAGCGCCTGGCCGCCGAGGCCTGCGGCTGGCTGCTGGTGCACGCCGGCGTGATCCCGCAGTGGTCGGCGGCGCAGACGCTCGCGCTCGCGGGCGAGATCGAGGCGCTGCTGCGCTCGTCCGGCATCGCCGCCTTCCTGCCGACGATGTACGGCAACGAGCCGCGGCGCTGGGATCCGGCCCTCGAAGGCCCGGACCGCTGGCGCTTCGTCGTCAACACCCTCACCCGCATGCGCCTGTGCAACGCCGACGGCGAGCTCGAACTGAAGAAGGACGGCCCCGGCGAGGCGCCCCCGGGCATGCTGCCCTGGTTCGCCCACCCCGAGCGGCTGACCCGCGACACCCCGATCGCCTTCGGCCACTGGTCGCAACTGGGCCTCGTCGACACCCCGCTGCTGCTGTCCACCGACACCGGCTGCGTCTGGGGCGGCGCGCTGACCGCCGTGCGCGTCGACGGCGGCCGGCGCGAGGTCTTCCAGGTGTCCTGCCCTCAAGTCCGCAAGCCGGGCTGAACCTGGATCGCGGCCGGCTCGCCTCAGCGCGGCGGCTGCACCTGCTTCCACCAGGTGGCCGCGAACCGGTGCGTGCCGAATCGGCCGGCCTGCGACCCGGTGCTGCCGTCGAAGGCCTTCGCGTTGGGGAAGAAGGCGCGGTGGTCGTGGAGGACGGCCGGGGGCCGATGGCGGCCGTAGACCGACGTCAGCAGGATCGGGCCCGTCTGCTCGCAGACCCCCGTGCGGGTGGCGTCGATGCGGCGCAACGAGCAGATCTCGTCGATCAACGTGTCCATGAGGGACGGCCCCGGGGCGCAAGCGATGACGGCGTTCGCCAGGATCCAGTGGCGGCGCATGCGTTTCACGTCGTCCGGGTGTTCGTGGAACAGCGCCAGCCCGGCGTCGCCGTCGAACAAGGGCGAGAACGATCGGGTCGGCTCGATGTCCATGTCGACGTACAGGCCGCCGTGCTGGCGCAGCAGCATGTAGCGGGCCAGGTCCCAGCGATGGACGTCGAGCGGCAGTGCGCGGAAGGCGTCGAACCGGTGCGGGAAGGCCGTCTCGACGAACTCGTCGAGGGCGCGATCCGTCCACAGGAGCACCTTGCACTCCGGATTGAGTTCGCGGATGCGGCGGTGGTAGTCCGAATAGGGGGCCGGGACGGCGGAGCTGCCCCACATCTGGTGGATCAGTCTCGGGATCGGGCGGGTCATGGGTCGAGATCGGTCGGGGTCCGCGCACAGGGCCGGGATGGCTCGCGCAGCGACTTGTTGCACGAATCCGCATTGGAACCCGCGGATGCGTTGCGCGACAATCGCCCGTTGCGTGCCGGCACGCCTCGTGGAAAAACCGCGGCGGCCCCTAAACTTTTCCGTTCGGGCGCGGATAACCGAGTTTGGCCCCTTCGAACGCCCTCATGGCGCCCGGGAATGCGCCCGCATGGCGTGCCGGATCGAGCGAGAAACGTCTTTGCTGCCCATCAACACCCTCTTCCTCGACCATGTCCGCTGGCTGCGCCGTGCCGCGAAAGCGCATGGCGCGGAGATTCTCGTCGAGCTGGACTCGATGCGCGCCTTCGTGCGCCACGCCGGCCGGCACTGGGTCATGCACCCGCAATTCCTGACCGTGATCGACGGCCGGCAGCGCTACATCCCCGTCTTCAGCGACGCGGCCACGCATTTCGCCGGCTGGCGGCCGCATCCGCACGACGGCTGGCCGGCCAGCAAGGACAAGCTCGTCTTCAAGCGCGCCGCACGCCAACTGGGCCTGGCGGTGCCGGACATCGCCCTGGACGGCACGGCGCAATCGCAGGATGTCGTCGTCAAGCGCGCGGTCGGCTCCTTCGGCGAGCACGTGCACGGCCCGTATCGCTCCAGCGCCGAGCGCCCCCTGCGGATCGCCGAGGGCGAGTTCTACGAGAAGTTCGTCGAGGGCGAGCATCTCAAGGTCTGGTACTGGGGCGCCCAGGTCATCGGCATGGAGCGCGACCCGGCCGCCAATGTCGTGGGCGACGGCACCGCGTCCATCCGCGAGCTGATCGACCGCCACCTGGCGCTGGTGCCGGGCGTCACCGAGGCCAAGCTCGAGAAGATCCTCGCGCGCTGCGCCGACATGCTGCGCTTCGACGGGCTCGACATGACCCATGTCCCGGCCGCAGGACAGGTCCAACGCGTCGAGTTCCGCTACGGCTCGGACCTGATGAAGCGGGCCGAACGCCAGATCGTCGACCTCCAGCACGACGCGTCGCCGCAGTGGGAGGCCTTGCGCGCCGCCGGGCCCCTGCTGCGCCAGATGATTCCCGACGACGTTCCGTCTCCCACCCTGTTCGCCATCGACGCGGTCCGCACGCCGGAGGGCCGCATCCTCCTGCTCGAGATGAATTCCAACCCGATCGTCAACCCGCTGGCCTACGACGCGATCCTCGCCAGTTTCGTCGCCGAGCCCCTCGCGGCGCCGGCAGCCCCGGCCGCCGCCCAGCCCATGCCCACCCTCAACTGATCCCAGGAGAACCCATGCCTGCTGCCAAGCTGAACGCTTCCATCGACCTGCCCGCGCTGTTCGATTCCGAAGAGCCCCTGTTCCTGATGCCCGCCGCCGCCGACGAGGCCTCGGGCACGGCGACGGACGAATCCGCGCTCTCGTTCGACGGCGACGGCGACGTCCCGCACGAAACCTGCACCTGGTAAAGCCTCGCGGCCGCCGCGCCGCCCGCGGGCTCGCGCGCGCAGCCAGGCGCCTGCGCGATCCCCTGGAAAGCTGGGCCAAGTCATGAATGCATCGATCCCGCGGGCGCTGATGGCCGGCCCGCCTGGCGACACGGCGTCCGTCGCGCCCTCCAGCGAGCGCGAGATGCTGCGCCGCGCCGTGCTCGAGCGCGTGCTCAAGCTCGCGCCCTTCCCCTCGTTCGACTTCAAGGGGATGCTCACGCAGACCCGCCTGGCGCGCGCCGCGGGCCGGGCGTTGTGGCAACTCGTCAGGCCGTTCCAGCCCGACGTCCTCGTCGGCCCCGGATTCGGCGGGTCGCCCCTGCTGTTCGCGACCGCCTTCGCGGCGGCCGAACAGGACGGGCTCGACCTGGCCGTCTGGATGGTGCGCGACCAGCGCAAGACCCACTACGGCAAGCGCTGGATCGAAGGCCCGCGGCTGGAAGGCCGGCCGCGCGCCGTGATGCTGGACGACTTCCTCGGCCTCGGATCGGCCGTGGAACTCGTGGACCAGGCGCTGGCCGCCGAGGCCATGACCGCCGAACTCTGCGCGATCGCCGTGCTGTTCGACTCCTGGTCGCCCCTCGGCTCGCGCCAGCTGAGCGTCGGCCGTTGCCCGGTGGTCTCGGTGTTCAGGCGCCACGACATCGGCATGACGCGCGACTGCCACGATGCGCGTCCGCCGATGATGACCGGGGCCGCGCCCGCCCTGTTCGAGCGCCCCGCCTGGTGGCGCTTCGAGTTCAACGTCGGGACGGCCTACCCGCACAAGTCGGCGCCCGCCATCGCGGACGGCGCGGTCTACGCCGCCGACGACCGCTCGCGCATCTGGTGCTTCGACGGCGCGACGGGCGAGACGCGCTGGCAGGCCGACAGCCTCGGCCGCCCCGTCAAGGGCATCGTCCAGCGGCTGCAGGTCGTCGACGGCAGCGTCGTCGTCGGCTGCTACGACGGCACCGTCACCCGCCTGGACGCCGCCACCGGGCGCCTCGCCTGGCGGTGGCGCGTCGGGGCGGCCGTGCACGCCACGCCCGTGGTCGACGTGGCCGGAGCGCGCGTCTACGTCAACGCCGAGACCGACGACGGCGGCCCGGGCGGCCACCTGCTCGCGCTCGACTGGGCCTCGGGCCGGACGATCTGGCGCACGCCGCACGCGTTCTGGCCGCCGGGAACGCCCTGCCACGACGCGGCGACGGGCGCCGTGATCTCGACCTGCAACGACCGCTCGCTGGTCTGCGTCGATGCCGACACCGGCGCGCTGCGCTGGCGGGCAAGCTCCGAAGGCCTGGTGCGCGGGCAGCCGGCCATCGCGGCGGGCTGCGCGATCCTGGCCACCGAGAACGGTTGGCTGCAGGTCTTCGACCTCGCCACCGGCGAGTTGCTGCGCCAGCGCCGCTACGGCACCAGCAAGGTGCTGCAGTTCACGCACGTCGAGGACGGCGCCGTGTTCACGCTCGACGACTCCGGGCAACTGTGCGCGTTCGACATCGGCACGCTGGCCCTTCGGTGGCTCAGCAAGCTGCGCACCGAGGGCACGGCCCGCCCGGTGCCGTTCGGTCGATATTTCGTCATGTTGTCGCGCGCGGGGCACCTGGCCGCCATCGAGCGGGCCTCCGGCCTCAAGGTCTGGGAGGGACGCATCGATGCCCAGTTCTCCCACGCGCCCGCGGTCGGCGAGCTGGGCGGCCATCCGGCCCTCGTCTGCGCCAGCAACGACGCCGGCCTGAGGGCGTTCAGAATCCATCCGTACTACTGCGAACCGTCCACGTCATGAGCCTCGAATCGTCCAGCGCGGACGCCAGCCCCGGCTGGTACGTCGTCTCCCAGGTCAAGTCCGAGCGCGTCGTCTATTTCACCGACGA
>FTJN01000065.1_pt1 | contig 28137 bp, 24 predicted proteins | sample 1658361 | NCBI WGS metagenome assembly FTJN01 (sample SAMEA3914819, study PRJEB12502) | metagenome | biome: forest; material: soil | place: Canada | collected 2010-06-26 | depth 0.3 m
GGGTGGACGCCGCCGCCGATCGTGATGACGTGGCGCAGGGCGGGCAGCTTCGCGCTGTGCAGCTCGTCCCGGCCGCTGGCCAGCTCCGGCGCGAGCGTGTTGAGCATCGCCAGGTAGTCGCTGGACTTGAAGTGCGTGGCGGTGACGAGGGCGCGACATTCGACGGCGCGCAACACGTGCTCGAGCTCGCTGATCCGGTAGGCCGGATTGATGTTGACCAGCACCAGGCCCGCCTTGGCGGTCGCGAACTGCGCCACCGTCCACTCCGCGCAGTTGGGCGACCAGATGCCGACGCGGTCGCCCGGCTCGAGGCCCAGGCGCAGCAGGCCGGCGGCGAACCTGTCCGAGTGCGCCTTGAGGTCCGCATAGGTCCAGCGTACGCCCTGGTGCGGCACGACGAGGGCGAGCTTGTCGCCGTCCTGCTCGGCGACGCGGTCCAAATAGGCGCCGATCGTGTCCTCGATCAGGGCCGCCGAGCGTTCGCCCGACACGTAGCTTTCGTGGGTCACGGCTGCTCCTTGAACGCGATCGGTCCTTACTTGCCTTCGAACGTCATCTCGGGCGGCTCGACGTCCGCGTCGAAGGCCTTGGCCGTGTTGATGAAGCCGCGCCGCACGTCCTCGGTGAGGAACAGCTCCATCGTCACGTCGGGCATCAGCGCGTCGGCGGCGGTGATGCCGCCGCCGGCCCAGGCCTTCAGGATCGTGCGCGTGCCCATGTACGAGCGGGTCGGGCCCAGCGCGAGGCGCTGCACGAGCGCGTCGGCCTCTGCGGCGAGCTTGGCGGCGGGGACGACGTGGCTCGCGATGCCGAGTTCGCCGGCCTGCTTGCCGGAGATGGCGTCGCCCAGCATCGAGTAGCGCGAGGCGCGCGCGCGTCCGACACGCTCGGCCAGGCGCTGCACGCCGCCCGCGATCGGCAGCATGCCCGTCGTGACCTCGACGCAGCGGAAGACGGCGTCTTCGGCCGCGACGACGAAATCGCATGCGAGCGCGAGCTCGAAGCCGCCGCCGAAGGCGAGGCCCTGCACGACGGCGACGGTCGGTACCCGCAGGGCCTCGATCGCGCGATAGGAGGCGCCCACCTCGGCGACGAAGGTGCGGAACCAGTGGAGGTCCTTGCCCGGCCACTCGCGCACCTCGCCGCCCAGGCTGAAGTGCGGCCCTTCGGCGCGGACGACCAGCACGCGGATGTCGCTCGAGCTCGCGGCGTGCACGGCTTCGCGCAGGCGATCCGAGTACTCGAGGTCGATGCGGTTGTAGGGCGGGTTGGCCAGCACGATGCTGCCGACGCTTTCGCGACGTTCGAAACGAATGGTGCTCATGGTTCGATACCTTTCGGTGGGGTGTGCGATGCCCCGCCTCGCGCTGCGGCCAGGCGTTCGATCGGAGGATGGGAGGGTCAGCCGGGAATGATCGGCAGCAGCAGGTGCGAGGGCCTGTCGGCGTCCCGATAGATGCGGTGCGTCACCGTCTTGCTGCTGGTGACGTGGTACGGGATGTATTCCACGTTGGTCATGGCGCCCGTTCCCGTCGGCACGTCCATGCTCGTGATCTCGAGGCAGATCCGGTGGCCGGCCTTGAACTGGTTGGCCGTGGCCAGGATCTCGACCTGGTACTCGACGACCTCGCCCGGCTTGACCGGCGCGATCGCGTCGCGCGTCAGCTTGTGGAAGGGCTTCCACGGCGTCGAACGCTTCTCGTCGAGCGCGCGGTAGGAGGCCTTGAGCCAACCACGCGTGAGTTCGCGCTCGGGCAGGCCTGAGGGCACGTCGCGTTCACCCTCGCGCGCCGTGCGCACCGACACGTCCGGGCCGACGTCCTTGAGCACCACGATCCAGTTGGTGTCTTCCTGGTCGATCGCGGCGTAGAACGTGAGCGAGATGGGGCCGGCGACGGTGACGTCGTGCGCGAGCGGCTCCGTCATGTAGCGCAGGCGCTCGATCTTCGTGGTGCGGGTGACGGGCATCTGCGTGAACACGTCGGGCTCGAGCGCCGATGCGCCGAGCAGGGCGGTGGGGCGCGGCTCCTCGGTGGTCAGGCCTTCCCAGTGCGAGAGGTAGAACTTCTTCCACTGCGTCTCGGCCAGCGGCCATTCGGTCCCGGTGCGCCACTCGTTCGCGCCCATGAGCCAGTAGCGCACCGGCGGCTCGTCCATGATGCCGGTGTCCTTGCCCTTGAGCCAGTGGTCGTACCAGCGGATGATCTCGTCGTGGTACTGGTGGAAGGGGCGCTCCAGGTGCGCCGGGCCCGTGAACAGCAGCTTCTTCGGCTGCTGGACGTTGCGGAAGTAGTTCTGCGCGCCTTGCCAGTGCAGCTTGTAGGTGTACGCGTAGGCGCCCGAGCCCGTGTAGAACGGGATCTTGATCTTCTTGAACGTCTCCTCGGCGCGATCGACCACGCCCTCGGCTTCCCAGGGCTGCGTCATCATCAGGTACATGACGAAGGTGCGCTGGCCCTTCTGCGTGAGGATGTTGTAGAGGTTGACGTACTGCTTGTAGTCCGGGTTGCGCATGGCCTCGCGCCACAGGGCGTCCATCTCAGGCGGCAGTTCGCCCGGGATGTCGCGCGACTCGTGCACCGTGCTGAAGACGTCGAGCAGGTACGGGAAGGTGTGGACCACGCCACCGGGATTGAAGTCGCGGAAGCCGAACATCCCGCCGTAGGCGCTGCAGGCGTCGTACGGGAAGATGGCCTTGAGCGCCGGGTGGCCCTGCGCCGCCGCGCGCCACTGCTCGCCCGCGTAGCCGGAGATTCCGACCATGCCCACCTTGCCGTCGGACCACGGCTGCTTCGTGATCCATTCGATCAGGTCGTAGTGGTCGCTGTCCTCGTGGCCATAGTGGCCTTCGGACTTCGCGGATCCGCGCGGCTGTGCGATGACGTGCACGTAGCCGTTGGCGATGAAGCGGCGCGTGTCGCCCGCCTCGATCGGGCCAAACCACAGCGGCGCGTGCGCCGGCTGGGGCGGCAGGATGTCCGCGATGTCGGGCCCCTGGATGTCCTTGTTGTGCAGCGCGGAGGCATACAGGACCGGGTATTTGCCGGGTGCGTCGGGACGATAGACGTCCACTGCCAGGCGGGTTCCGTCACGCATCGTGACGATGAGGTCGCGTTCTTCGATCATCGCTTGTCTCCTGTCTCCACCAACCATGCGGCTTGGCATGTTCAAGTTGCAGTTCGCGGTTGCCGTTCGGCAGTGCCGCAAGAAACTTAACGTACGTAAAGTATAAGCATTATTGGGACGAACGCAAGCGCTCCTTGCATTGCGATGCGTTTGCCACTTCCGGCGGCAGGGCCACTGCCGTCGAGCGCTCGAAAGGCCCTCTGAAAAAACTGTCCGGATGTAAAGTAGAGAGCGGATCGGAAGCCTCCGCGCGATGCGGGTCAGCTCCGGGTCCGCCTCCCGACGAACCAGCGAGGTCGAGACATGAGCGAACGAGTCACACTGGCCAGAGACGGCGCAGTCGCCTTCATCGAGTTCCGGCGCCCGCAGCGGCACAACGCGCTGGACGCGGCGACGGCGCAGGACTTCCTCGCGCGCTGCCGCGAGGTCGAGCGCGACGCCGGCGTGCGCGCCGTCGTCCTCTCGGGGCAGGGCACCTCGTTCGGCGTCGGCGGGGATCTCGCCGAGCTGCAAGCAGGAGGCGCGGGCGCGGCGCGCGACATCATCGCGCCGCTTCACGAGGCGGTCGCGCTGCTCGTGGGACTGGATGCGCCGGTGATCGCGAAGCTGCGCGGCATCGTCGCCGGCGGCAGCATGAGCCTCGCCTTGGGCTGCGATCTCGCCGTGGCCTCCGAGCAGGCGCGGTTCAACTTCGCCTACACGAATGCCGGAACGACGGCCGACCTCGGCGGCTCGTGGTACCTGCCGCGCATCGTCGGCCTGCGCAGCGCGATGCAGATCGCCCTGCTCAACGAGACCGTCGACGCGCAGCGCGCCCTCGCGCTGGGCCTGGTGAACCAGGTCGTTCCCGAGGAGCAGCTGGATGCGGAGGTGCGTGGCCTGGCACTCAGGCTGGCCAGCGGTCCGACCCAGGCATTGGGCCGGATGAAGCGCCTGCTGCGGCTGTCCGGCACGAACGGGCTGCACGGCCAACTCGCGCTGGAGGCAGCCACCTTCATCGAATGCGCGGGAACGAACGACTTTCGCGAAGCCGTCGACGCGATCCTCGGCAAGCGAGCGCCCCGGTTCGCCGGGGCATAGACGGCGGCCGCGCCGACCCGTCGAGCATTGGCGCGAACCGTGCCGTCATGCCATCGACGAAGACGCGCGATCGCGGACCCGTGTGCCTGGGCGCTATTCGTGCCGGTGTCCCCATGCCTCGTGACTCACGACACTGACAGCCGGCGCCACCATCACCACCAGAAGGCAGGCCGTCATGGAAACCCCGAGCACGGCCAGCAGAGGTGCCGCCATCAGCACCACGGCCGTGATGACCAGGGGCAGGGTAATGAACCGATGGACCGGCGCGCCGAGGACGCCGTAGAGCCAGTGCAGGCCGGCCAGGTACGCCGCCACCGGGACAGCGAGCGCGAGGACGGCCGCCGCCGGAGCGATGCGTGCCTGGTGTCCGATGACCAGCGCTGCGACGTGCAGGCCGGCGCCGGTCGCTGCGATGGCGACGAATACCGGCAAGCTTGCGTACGACCACTTGAAGGCATGCTCGCGGTGCGCATGCAGGATCTCGGCGCTGGCGATGAGGAAATAGGCCCACCACATGCCGAAGGTGAGCCCCATCCCGGCGACCGCGACGAGAACGGCGTCCATCGTCCAACCGTGATCTCGGACGACCGCCGAGAGAGACGCCACGGTGCCGACGACCCCTTCGCCGAGCGCGATGATCGCCAGGCCGCCGTAACGCTCGGCGATGTGGTGCGCGTGCCAGGGCGTCCCGCCACGGCGTGTTTCGGCCAGCCAGGGCCCCCCGAGTTCGATCGCCAGGAGCACGGCGCCCGCAGCCGCCGCCTGCGCGATCGTCAACGGCACCGACACGGTCGCGATCCAGCCGACCTGGGCGACGACGATGACGCCGCCATAGGTCAGGCACGTGCTTCGGTAGCGCGGGCTTTGCGTGGCGGCGCGCAGCCACTGGAAGACGAGGGCGACACGCACGACCACGTACCCCGCCGCCATGACGCCGTTGTCGATGCCTTGACCGGTGTCGATGGAGCGGAAGGCCGCGGGGATGCCGAGGCCCAGGATCGTGGCGCCCACCATCTGGACCATCGTCGCGATGCGATGCACCCAGTCGTCCGTGTCGAAGGCCGACGAGAACCACGAAAAGTTGATCCAGGGCCAGAGCACCGCGTACATCGCGAACGCGAACCCGCCCATCGCTGCGAGGACGTGGCCTTGCGCCAGCAGGTGCGCCAACTGGTCGGCCGCCTGGCTGATCGCGACGACGAAGACCAGGTCGAACAGCAATTCCAGCGAAGTCGCGGTTCGCCCGGCTTCATGGGGGTCCCGGCCCGACACGGGCCGGACGCGTCGAGATCTGGGGTCGACCGCGGTCACTGCAGTGCGCGCTCCTCCACCCAGTCGACGTAGAGCAGGCGCTCGGCAAACAGCCACGCACCGTCTTCCTTCACGAAGCGGTCGAGATAGCGGAGCGCCGCGACCATGAGACGGCGCCGTTCGCCCTCGATCGTGAGGTGGTGCGCCATGCAGTAGGTCACCCCGGAACCGTGCTCCGCCGCCAGCGAGAGCACCGCGCTCTGTCCGACGAAGTGCATGGTGGCGGCGTACTTGTTCAGGTCCGCGAAGACCGGTGCGAGCGCGGCGCGGGAATGAAGCTCCTGCGACGGCGTCGGACTCCTGGCGTCCATGTAGACGACGAAGTGGGTGTTCGCGGTGAAGAGCGACATCTGGCCTTCGGCGTCGCGCCGATCGGCGCAATGGGCGTAGGCCTCGACGAGTTCCCTGATCGCAAGCCGATCGGCGGCTTCGTCGGGCGAGATGGCGAGGTGTTTGCTCATGGGGTGGTCTTCCTTTTCAGTGCCGCTCAGGCGGCGGTCGTGACGACTTCGATGATGGCGCGCGGCTCGAGGAAGGCTTCGATCCCGAATGCGCCGTATTCGCGCCCGACGCCGGAGTGCTTGAAGCCTCCCCACGGCGCCTGGGGGTCATCCGTCATTCCGTTGATCACGACGCGCCCGGCGAGGATCCGCGAAGCCACGCGCCGGGCACGTTCCACGTCGTTCCCGCTCACGTAGGCATGAAGTCCGAAGCGGGAATCGTTGGCGATCCGGATCGCCTCCTCCTCGGTCTCGTAGGAAATGACGCAGAGAACGGGCCCGAAGATCTCCTCCTGGGCAATGGTCATCTCGTTCGTCACGTTGACGAAGACCGTCGGCTTGACGAAGTTGCCTGCTTCGAGCCCTTGCGGAGGGCCCTCGCCGCCGACGAGCACCTGCGCGCCGTCAGCGATCCCCTTGCGGATGTAGGCCTGGATGCGCTCGTACTGCTTGCGCGTCACCATCGGTCCGATGAGGGTCCGCGGATCAGCCGGATCGCCGACACGAAATGCAGGCGCGGCCTCGACGATGGCGCGCTTGACCGCTTCGAGCTGCCTGCTCGGAACCAGCAACCGCGTGCCGGCCGCGCAGGCCTGGCCGCTGTTCATGAAGGCGATGCCCAGCGCCGTCGGGATGGCGCGCGCCAGCACGACGTCGTCGAGCAGGACGTTGGGCGATTTGCCGCCCAGCTCCAGGGTGACACGCTTCATCGTGGCGGCGCCGTCGCGAACGATGCTCTCGCCGACGCCGCTGGAACCCGTGAACGAGATCTTGGCCACGTCGCCATTGCGGACGAGCTCGGCCCCGACGACCTCTCCCCGGCCCGTCACGACGTTGCTGACGCCCGGCGGAAGTCCTGCCTCGTGCAGGCACTCGAGCAGGACCTGTGTCTGCAACGCGCTGAGCTCGCTCGGCTTGACGACGACCGTGCAACCCGCCGCGATCGCCGACGCGAGCTTGAGGCAGATGAACAGCGTGTTGGCGTTCCAGGCGGTGATCAGGCCGGCGACGCCCACAGGCGCCAGGGACACCGTCGTGTGGCCCCAGGTCCGGGTCAGCGCCATGTCCTGGAGTGCCTTCTCGGCTGCGGGAAAGGCGCCGATGCCGGTCTGCACGATGATCTCGGAGAACTGCCTGACACCGCCATACTCCTCGACCATCGCCCCGACCAGATCGGCAAAGCGCGCCTGCGTGACCTGGTGCAGGCGGCGCAGGATGGCTGACCGTTGTTCCTTGGTCGTCCGGGAGAAGCTCTCGAACGCGCGCTTGGCGGCGGCAACGGCTTGCCTGGCATCGTGCTCGTCTCCGAGGGTGACCCGGCCGATGACTTTCCCGTTGGCCGGATTGATGCTGTCCACGACTTCACGGCCGTGGGAATCCACGAACGCGCCGTCGATGTAGTGGGTCGAGATCGTCTTCATCGTGCTTCTCCCAGGGGGTCGATCGAGGTGGGTGCCGCACCCAGGCTCGCAGCGGCGTGGATGTCCGCGGAACCCAGGATCGGCGACTTCCATCCGTGGCGCGCCACCGCGAGCATCGCGAGGCCTATGGTTCGGGTGGTGCTCATGGAGCGGGGAAAGAGCCGCTGCAGCGGCGCCAGCAACACGCCGAGAACCGTGTAGAACGCCCGATAGCCCGCCGTCTTCGACCGGATGCCGTCAAGGGGCACGATGACCCCGGGCCGCAACATGAAGGCCGCCTTGAACGGCAGGCGCAGGAGCGCGTTCTCCGTGGCACCCTTCACGCGCGCCCAGGGGCTTCTTCCCCGCTCGGAGCTGTCGGTGCCGGCCCCGGACACGTACACGAACGTCATGCCGGGATTGCCACGGGCCAGGACGCCGGCCACCGAGAGCGTCAGGTCGTAGGTCAGGCGGCGATAGGCCTCCTCGGACATGCCGCTCGAGGAGACTCCCAGGCAGAAGAAGCACGCATCGAGGCCGCGCAGCCTGTCCTGGATCCGGTCCAGCTCGAAGAGGTCTGCCGTGACGAGTTCCTCGACCTTCGCATGCCGCATGCCCATGGGCGTGCGCCCGACGCAGACGACCTGCGAGACGGCGCCGTCAAGCAGGCATTCGCGCAGGACGCCTTGGCCGACCATCCCGGTCGCGCCGAACAGTACCACTCTCATACGCAGGAGCCACTTGATGATGTCGTCCATCAAGTCTCGCGAACGCCCCGCGGATCGGCCAATCCGATCGCGTCAATTGATCCTCCGATCGCGACAGCGCCGTCACTGCACGAGGGCGGTCGAGGTCGATTGGCGGTCCGTGTTCAGCGTGCGCCACCGGCCCGGGCTGGTTCCTTCCCAGCCCTGAAAGGCCCGCGTGAAGGAGTTGAGTTCCTCGAAGCCCAGCACGAAGGCAATTTCTCCCGTGTCGAGATCCGTGGTGGTCAGCAAGTGCCGCGCGGTGTTCTGCCTCACCTCGTCCAGCAGCCTCTGGTAGGTCGTTCCCTCGTCCTCGAGGCGCCGCTGAAGCGTCCGGACGCCGATGCGCAGTTCCTTGGCGACGATGTCCACGCTCAAGCGCTTGCCCCCCATGCCCTTCACGAGAAGATTGCGCACTTGCTGCGCCAGGGATTCCGCGGCCGCGCGCGTGCGCAGCGCCGCTTCCAACCCGGGCGTCATCAGTTCCCGCATCTCCGGGTGATGGCTCGCGAACCGTGTTTCGAGCGCCCCCTTGGGAAACACGAGCACGTCTTTCGCCGAGTTGAATCGGATGTCGCAGCCGAAGTACTGGCTCAGCAGCTTGCCGGGCGATTCCGCGCGCGTGAGCGCGACGCGAACGGGCCTGATCGCACCTTCCGAGCCGATGCTCGCGATCCGGCACATCCAGGCCAGGCTGGCGTCGACGAGCATCGGCGGCGCGATCCCGGAGCCATGCAGCCAGCGCAGGCCCACCTGTACCTCTTCACCGATGACCTCGACGTCGACCTCTTCAGGGCATGTCAGGCGCTTGTACCTGGCCAGGGTCGACAACGCCTCGCCGAAGTTCTCCGACAGCAGAGCCGCCGTCGATGCGATGTCCATCTGGTAGAGCACGGGCGCTTCGGTCAACCGCAAGCCGAAATCGGGCGGGACACCGGTCGATTCCACGGCGCGCCAGAACGCGAAGTAGCGATCCGTGCGCAGCCGGATTCGGTTGTTCCCCGCCTGCGCGACGGAAGGGCCCTCGCAGCGGCGGAGCACCTCCTCAAGATCGACGCCAGCCAGCTTCAGAACCTCGACGACGAAGGGAGGAATCGGAAATAGGTCTTCTTGCATCGGCGATGCCTCGCGTTGGTAGCACGTGCCCGGTCAGAGTCGTCCGCGCCGTTGGCGGCAGTCTAGCAAGCGCGTTCCGGCGAGCGGGGCGATCACCGCGGTTGCGCAAGGTGTGCATTTGCACGAGATGCGCGCGGTGCGTCCGGACTTCGCACGCTCGCGACCGCTTCTCGTTGCCTGTCACGCACCTCGCTTACTGCCGGCCACGCTGGTACTGCTTCGGCGTCATTCCGATGGCGCGGTGGAAGGCCCGCGTGAAGCTGGCCTGCGAAGAGAACCGCGCGTTCAGGGCGATCTCCACGAGTGGCAACTGGCACGCCGCCAACTCCGCCTTGGCCTTTTCGAGCCGCACGCCACTGACGTAGCGGCTGGGAGGGATGCCCATCGCGAGCGCGAATTTGCGAGCGAAATGACAAGGGCTGTAGCCCGCGACGCTGGCGAGACTGTCCAGCGAGATGTCGTCCTCGATGTTCGATGCGATGTAGTCGAGGACGCGCTGCAGCCGGACGCGATCGAATTTCTGCGGCGCGTTCTCGACGGCGACTGGCGGCTCGCTGTCGAGAACCCTCTGGAGCAGTCGCGCGGCGAGCATCAGCGACGCCGTCTCGGCGTACATCCGGCCGACCGTCGTCTCGTGGGTCAGCGCCTCGGCGATCGACGATGCCACGCGGTGGATCACCTCATCCTCGACGCCGGCGACGAAGTGGACGGCGTGGGCGGGAGCGTTCGGCAGTTCGAACTCCTCGCTCAGGCGATCGAACGTCGTCCGGGGGAGGTGAACGTGCAGGTGCAAGCCGCTCGGGATCGGGTCGGTGACGGTCGATGCCTTGTCGCCGTGCCCGATCGAACCGAGCCGGATCGCCGCCGTGGCCTGCGGGCATTGTCCGGTCCCCCTGACTTTGCCGTCATCGTCGGCATCGAGCACGATGCGGATCTCGATGTCCTGCTGATGAGGCGACCCACCTGTCGAATCCGATTCCATCGGTCCCGCCGAACGTGGGTACTTCGTCGCTCCCTGCATTGGAGGCTCCATGGACTGCTCCGGGTGTGTGGCGGCCGAACGTACGCATGAGGGCTGCCGATCTGCAGGCTTGCCTTCCGGGATGAATCTTATTGACAGCGCATGGGCTTGAAAATAGAAACTATGGAAACCTGAGGTTTCAGAAACTGCACCCATGGCCAGACTACCGGATCTCGAAGGGCTCGCCATCTTTGCGAAGGTCGCGGAGTGCCGCTCCTTCGGCGGTGCGGCCGAAGAGTTGCGCCTGTCGAAGGCGACGGTGTCGAAGGCGGTCAGCAGGATCGAGGCGAAGCTCGGTGTGCGGCTGATCATCCGGACGGCGCGCCGATTCGAACTGACGGAGGATGGACGACAGCTCGTTTCGCGCGCCGCCAGCATCCTCGCGGAGGGAGAGGCCGCCGAGGACGCGACCCGGGTTCGTTCGCAGGCCCCTCGCGGCATGGTTCGCCTGGCGGCTCCCGTCTCCTTCGGCGCGCAACACGTGGCGCCTCTCTTGCCCGCGTTTCTTGCCGCGTATCCCGAGATATCGATCGACCTGCACATGAGCGACGCGATGACCGATGTCATCGGTGAGGGATTCGACGCCGCCATCCGGATCGCCGTCCAGCCCGGCAGTTCGCTCGTGGTGCAGCGATTGCGCGAGATGCCGCGCTACCTCGTCGCGGCGCCCGACTACCTCGACAGGCATGGCCGTCCAACGCACCCGCTGCACCTCGTCGAGCATCGCTGCATCGGCTACAGCTACACGGTCAACAGCGAGGTCTGGCGCTTCGTCAAGGGGCGCAAGTCCGCAAGCGTGCACCCGTCCGGGCCGCTGCGCGTGAACAATGGCGATGCCATGATGCCCGCGCTCGTCGCCGGCGCCGGCCTTGGCGTGCTTCCCGAGTTTCTCCTGCGCGAGGCGCTGGAGTCCGGCCGCCTCGAGCGCCTGTTGCCCGACTGGTCGCTCCCGCTCGGTGCGGTCTATTGGGTGATGCCGCCCGAGGGCCCGACGCCTCGACGTGTCGAAGTCCTTCGAGACTTTCTCGTGGAGAAGTTGTCCGCGGGGTAGCCCTCGTCGCGACCGGCCGCACTTGCGACGCATCGGCGTCGCCACGCAAGAACGGTCAAAACAACCGCAAGTGGGGTCAAGACAGAACGCCTGCCCGGCGGGAGTATTGCGCCAGCACCCGCTCATCCCGACTGCAACAGGCCTCTGGCGCGTCGGTGGGCAGGCCCGGACCCGTGCATTGCGCGCAGCGACGGTATCGATCCGCGTGCGCGCATTGCCTGGGAAGCACTCCACCCCTCGTCGTGACGGCGCGATGCTGAGGCGTTCATGGTCGAAAGAAGGCCCTTCGGCGAGCTTCCCCGCGAAGACTTCAGCTGGCTGGTGTCGAGGCGCCACCGGCCTTTCGCCGGGCAAGGCGGTCGCTGCGCCGGCGTCTGGACTCGCATGCAGGAGTGGAGCGAGGAGGAGATCGCCCCAAGCGCGGGACTTCCGTTGCAGGCGCGCTCCAACGTCGAGATCGTCATCGTCGTCGTCGAGGGCGCCGTCACCCACCGCGACAGCCTTGGCAATGAAGGCCGCATCGAAGCGGGAAGCGTCCAGGTCGTGAGCGCAGGAACCGGAATCCGGCATGCCGAATACAACCTCGAGCAGACGCCGGCTCGAATGTTCCAGATCTGGTTTGCTCCGGCGTCGCGCGGTGGATCGCCTGCCTGGGCAGCGCAGCCGTGCCAGCCGGCAGCCCGGTTCGGGAGCTTCGCGGCGATCGCCAGCGGCTTCGGGCGGGACTGCGACGCCCTGCCGATCCGCAGTGGCGTCCGGGTACTCAACGTCAAGCTGAGAGTCGGCGAATCCGCTGCCCATGCACTGGGCGAGCCGCGGTGCGCCTACCTTGTTCCTTCTTCAGGAATCGTGGACGTGAATGGCTCGCTCATTCACGCCCGCGACGGCGCCGCCATCGAGAACATCGATGTCGTCACCGTCACCGCCATCGAAGACACGGACGTCGTCATGGTCGACGTCTCATCGTAGCCCGTGCGGATCGAATCGCCGCCCGCTTTCATTTCAAAGGAGATGCTCATGGCCAAGGTTCTCGTTCTCTACTATTCGTCGTACGGCCATATCGAGGCGATGGCGACAGCGGCCGCCGCAGGCGCGCGCGAGGCCGGCGCTGCCGTCGACGTCAGGCGCGTTCCGGAACTGGTGCCGGAAGAGATCGCGCGTGCTTCCTACTTCAAGACCGACCAGGCTGCGCCGGTCGCGAAGGTCGACGATCTCGCGAACTACGACGCGATCATCGTCGGCTGTCCCACGCGTTTCGGACGCATGGCGTCGCAGATGGCCAACTTTCTCGACCAGGCCGGCGGGTTGTGGATGCGCGGCGCCTTGATCGGCAAGGTCGGCGGGGCGTTCACCTCCACGGGGACGCAGCACGGCGGCCAGGAAGCGACGCTCTTCTCGATCATCGCCAACCTGATGCACTTCGGCCTGGTGGTCGTGGGTCTCGACTACGGCTACGCCGGCCAGATGTCGCTCAGCGAGATCACCGGCGGGTCGCCGTACGGCGCCACGACGATCGCCGGCGGGGACGGCTCGCGGCAACCCAGCGAGAACGAGCTGGCCGGCGCGCGCTACCAGGGTCGCAAGATCGCCGAAACCGCGGCCAAGCTTCATGGCTGACGTCGCGAGGATGCCCCTGCAGATGTCGACCGAAGGCCGCGCCTCGATCGGCTCGATCGTCACCCATCCGCTCGACCCCGAAGATGCGCGGATAGCGGCCGCCATGCGCGAGGCGGTCGCGCCCCTCAAGGGCAAGGGCTTCTCGCGGGGCGCCGAATCGCGATCGCAATTCAATGCGGTCATGGCGAGCGTTGCGCCATGCGATGGCGTGGACGTCGAGACGGACCTCGTTGGCGGGGTGCCGGGGGTCTGGGTGCTTCCGTCGAACGCGCTACCCGGCCAGGCGATCATTCACCTGCACGGGGGCTGGTTCAACTTCGGATCCGCCAACGCCTTCGTCAATCTGGTCGGCCACATCGCATCGCGAGCGGGCGCGAGGGCGTTCATTCCGGACTATCGACTTGCTCCCGAGCATCCGTTTCCGGCGGCAGTCGAAGACGCGCTTGCGTGCTATCGAGGCCTGCGCGAGCAGGTTGTCGAACGGGTCGCGCTCTCGGGGGATTCCGCAGGAGGAAACCTGGCCCTCGTGCTCGCGTCGCGCATCGCCGGCGAGCCGGCGGGCAACGGCCTGGTGCTGGGCGGCGTCGCGGTGCTGTCGCCGATCACGGATCTGACCTTGTCCGGCGACACCTACCGGACGCGAGCGCAGGCAGACCCGCTGTTCACGCGGCCCCAGGCCCTGGAACTCGTGCGCGCCTACCTCGCGAAGGAGGATTCGACGCATCCCCACGCGTCGCCGCTGTACGGCCGTCTGGCGGGCTTGCCGTCCGTGCGAATCCACGTCGGCGACGACGAGGTGCTGTTGTCCGACTCGCTTCGCTACGTTGCGCGCGCAATCGCCGTGGGCGTCGACGCACGGGCGGACGTCTGGATGGGCATGCCGCACGGCTTTGCCGGCGGCGTAGGAAAACTGAAGGCCGCGGCGGCCGCGCTCGACGACGTCGGAGCGTTCCTCGGTGGCGTGCTGGACACGCACGCGCAAACCTAGCCTTGTCTCGACGGCGGCGAGGGTTGCGGATCGGCGCGAATCAGCAAACGCGGTCAAGACAAGCGCAATTGCGGGAAAGACGCTCGCGGCGCATCGCACTCAAATGGATGGCACACACCCGCCCTTGGCGGACTCATCCACAGGAGAAGCACAATGCCTGAAGCACGCGGTGTCACCGACGTCAACGGTGTCAAGGAGTATCGGTACTACGCGGGCGGCGAATGGCGCGCCGCCGAGAAGCATCGCCTGTTCGACGTCTTTCGACCGTATGACCGCGGCCTGTTCGCGCGCGTGGCCGCCGGCGGCCGGCCGGAGGCGCAAGTGGCCGTCGATGCGGCGGCCAAGGCGTTCCCGGCGTGGGCGCAGACCACGCCTGCCCAGCGCGCGGCGCTGTTCTTCAAGGCCGCGGAGATCGTGAAGCGCCGCCGCTCCGAGATCGCCGAGATCCTGGCGGTCGAGACGGGCAGCACCATCTCGTTCGCGACGTTCCAGCAGGACCTCGTCGCCGCCACCATCGAGCAGGCCGTCGGCTGGATGTACCTTCCGAAGGGGGAGGTTCTCGAGTCCAACGTGCCGGGGTCGCACTCGATCGGCATTCGACGGCCGCTCGGCGTGGTCGCCAGCTTCACGCCGTGGAACGGCGCCAACGTGCTCTCGTGGCGTGCGGTGCTGTCTCCCGTCGCGGCAGGCAACACGGTCGTCGTCAAGCCGTCGGAACTCTCTCCGATCTCGGCCGGCCTCATCCTCGCGCAGATCGCGGAAGAGGCCGGATTCCCGCCGGGCGTCATCAACGTCGTGACGCATGCGCCCGGCGCGGCGGGCGACATCGCCGACGTCTTCTTCGAGAGCCCGGACGTGCGGGTGATCAACCTCATCGGCGGCGTCAAGACGGCGCGCATGCTCGCCAAGCGCGCCGGCGAGACGCTCAAGCGCACGACGATGGAGCTGGGTGGCTACAACCCGATGATCATCCTCGATGACGTCGACGTGGACTACGCGGTCCGCGCCGCGACCTTCGGGTCCTTCTTCCACCAGGGACAGATCTGTCTCAACACCCGACGCATCATCGTGCAGCGCAAGATCGCCGCGGAGTTCCTCGACAAGTTCGCCGCACGCACGAAGACGCTGGTCTCCGGTGATCCGCAGGATCCGAAGACCGTCATCGGGCCGCTGATCACGCCCGCGGCCGTCAAGCTGGTGGACGAACGCGTGAAGGAGGCCATCGCGAAGGGCGCGAAGATTCATGCAGGCGGCACCTTCGAAGGCCAGATCTATCAGCCGACCATCCTCAGCAACGTGTCGCTCGACTCGACGGTCGCCAACGAGGAGACGTTCGGCCCGGTCGTGGTGGTGGAAGCGGTCGACACGCCGGAGCAGGCCGTCGAGGCGGCCAACCGGACGATGTACGGCCTGACGTCGTCGATCCTGGCGGGGGACACCTATCGCGCGTTCGAACTGGCGCCGCGGATCCTCGCCGGCATCGTCAACGTGAACTCGCCCACCGTCAACGACGAGATCCATGCGCCGATGGGCGGCGTGCGCGACAGCGGCTGGGGCCGCACCGGCCCCGACAGCCTGAAGGAGTTCCAGGACGTCATCTGGATCAACTCGCACAGCGGCCAGCACCAGTTCCCGATCTGAAGCAGTCAGCAACCGGACACCCGTCGCTGGGCCCGACACGGAGTATTCAAGATGATCAATGCCAAAGAACGGATGCAGGTCCTGCTGGATCAAGTGGCGTCGGGGCAACTGAGCCGGCGCCGCTTCCTGGCGATGGCCGGTGCAGCGGGGCTCTCGGCCGCGATGGCGGACCAGGTCTTTGCCGCTGGCGAGAACCAGGCGAACAACCAGGCCAGGCTGGAAGGCACGTACGACTACATCGTGGTCGGGGCCGGCGCGTCCGGTTCGATCGTCGCCAGTGAGCTGTCCAGGACGGGTGCGACCGTCCTGGTGGTGGAGTCCGGCGGGCCCGACAACTCGCCCACGATCAGCAATCCGAGCATCTGGTTCTACAACCTCGGCAGTCCGATGAACTGGAACCTGCCGATCGCCCCCGTCCCGCAGTTGAACAATCGCAAGTTCAACATGGCACTCGGCCGCGTGCTGGGCGGCGGAAGTTCCATCAACGCACTCGTCTGGTCACGCGGCATGGAGCGCGACTTCGACGCGTGGGAGCGCGGTGGCGCGAAGGGGTGGGGCTTCAAGGATGTCCTGCCGATGTACAAGGCGCAGGAAGACTGGGAGGGTGGCGCGAACGAATGGCGCGGCGCCGGCGGCCCGGTGCACATCCGCAGGCCTGCAGATCCTCATCCGACGGCACCGGCCTTCATCGAGGCGGCGCGCCAGATGGGCTTCCCGGTGAACGACGACGCGAACGGGCCGATGCGGCCGGGCGCCGGCTACATCAACATGAACATCGCCGCCGATGGCACGCGCGTGAGTTCGGCGCGCGCATTCCTTCGGCCGAACCTGGATCGCGCCAATCTCACGCTGCTGCTGAACGCCAACGTCACGAAGGTCGTCTTCAGCGGCGATCGCGCGACCGGCGTGGAACTCGTCAATGGCGATGGCACGAAGACGGTCAGGGCGTCGCGCGAGGTGATTCTCTCGGCGGGCACGATCCACACCGCGAAGCTGCTGATGTTGTCCGGCGTCGGTGACGCAGCGCAACTGCGCAAGCTCGGCATCAAGCCGGTCGCGAACCTGCGGGGCGTGGGCCAGAACCTCCAGGATCACGTGATCGTCTCCGGGCTGGTCTACCAGTACAAGGGCAAGATGCCGGATCGTCCGGCGGACAGCAACGCCGTCGAGGCCGAGGTCTATCTGTCGAGCGGGGTCGACGATCATGCGGCCGACATCAACATCGTGCTGGAGCAGCTTCCGATCGCGACGCCGGAGGCGGCGGCCCGCTTCGCCGCACCGCCCAAGGAGGGCTTCACGATCGCTCCGGCGCTCGTGCAGCCAACCAGTCGCGGCCAGGTTCGGCTCGCCAGCGCCGACTGGCACGACGCTCCCGTCATCGAGGGCAACCACCTCGGCACCGATCGCGACATCGCCGCGATCGTGAAGGCGATCGAGGTGGCGCGCGAACTCGGCGGCAAGTCGGCGCTCGATGGCATCCGGGCAGAAGAAGTGGTCCCGGGGTCGAAGGCCGGCAGTCGGGCGGATCTGGTCGAGCTCGCGCGCACGGCCGCGGCGAGCTTCGGCCATCCGGTCGGCACCGCGAAGATCGGACGCGACAAGGACGCGGTCGTCGACAGCGAGCTTCGCGTCCACGGAGTTCGCGGGCTGCGGGTGGCGGACGCGTCCGTCATGCCGTCGATCCTCTCGGGACCGACGAACGCGGCGTCCTACATGATCGGCGGCCGCGCAGCCCAGCTGATCCACCCGGCGAAGTCCTGAAAGGAGGCGAGCGTGTCGTTCACCATTGATGTCCACCACCACATCCTGCCGGACGTGTTCTATCGCGCGACGAACGACATGGACAATCCGGTGGGCGGCATCCATCCGGCGCCGTGGTCGAAGGAGTCCACGCTGTCCTTCATGGACGATGCAGGGATCGATGTCGCGATCACGTCCATCAGCACGCCGGGCGTCCACATGGGCGACGACGCCAAGGCGTGCGATCTCGCCCGTCGCGTCAACGAGCTGTCGGCGGACCTGATCCGGGAACGGCCCGAGCGCTTCGGCGGCTACGCCGCGCTGCCGCTGCCCGATGTCGACGGCTCGTTGCGCGAACTGGAGTACAGCCTGGACGTCCTCAGGATGGACGGTGTCGTGCTGTTCTCGAACGCTCGCGGCATCTATCTCGGAGACGCTCGCTTCAACCCGCTGTTCGAGGAACTGGAGCGGCGCGGAACCGTCGTCTTCGTGCATCCGACGGCGTCCCCCGACTCCGCCGCCCGCGCCAACCTGCAGTTGCCGGACTCGCTGATCGACTTCACCGCCGACACGACGCGGGCGATCGCCAAGCTGCACTACAGCAACACGTTCGCCCGCACGCCGAACGTGAAGTACATCTTCTCGCACGCGGGCGGAACGATGCCGTTCCTGGCGACACGGCTCTCGATCATCGATCGCATGAACGTCATGCCCGGCGCGCAGGAGCGCGAGACTGCGGACGACACTTTCCGCAAGCTCTACTGGGACACGGCGCTTTCATGGCGTGCGCCCAACCTGCAGATGCTTCGCTCGGTCACCGGCATGGGCCAGGTTCTCTTCGGATCGGACTATCCCTATCTCCGTCGGGACATGGCCGTGAGCTGCCGGCACGAGGTGGAGACCAGCACCGAGCTGGCCGGCGACGAGAGCCGCGCGGTACTGGCCGACAACGCCCTCAAGCTGTTTCCTCGGCTGCGGCAGTTGCAAAAGGCCTGAGGCGACAAGAGTCATGACTTCCAGTTGGGAACCTGAATGAAAACGCAGATGAAGACGTGGCGAGTGTTGTCATTGGCGTGCTCGAGTGCGTTCGTGCTCGGTCACGCCGGTGCGAGCCTGGCGCAGACGCAGCCGGTCGGCAGCTGGGCGACGCCGCCGCAGGGCATGGGCTCCGGGTTCGGCCAGGTGACCGTGCGCGAATTCGTGCATACCAGCGTCGGCGGACGGATGGCGCGTATCCGTCTCTCGAACGAATTCGGCCTGGAACCGCTGGTCGTCCAGGATGCTCGCCTGGCGTTGCGGGATCCGGGCACGGTCAATGGGGTTCTGACGTCGACCGATCACGCGCTCACGTTTTCGGGATCTTCCAGCGTGACCATTCCAGTCGGTGCCATCGCGATCAGCGACCTGGTCGAGATGAGGGTGCCGGCGCTGACGGATGTCGGGGTCAGCTTCTATCTGCCTGCCGCCGGCTTCAGCTCGGTGACCGGACAGAACGCGACTTTCGACAAGACCGGCTTTCTGGCCTATGGCGGCGATCTCGGCGCAGCAGCGACTTTGCCGTCCGGCTCGCCTTCGTTGCCCGTCGCATTCTTCCTGGTCGGACTCGACGTCCAGGGCGATGAGGCGCGGGGCGCGGTCGTGGCCCTCGGCGCGTCGATCACCGGCGGCGTCGGCAGCACGCTCGATGCGAACAACCGGTGGACCGACGTGCTGGCGCGTCGCCTCGCGCGCGCCGGACTCGACATCGGCGTGCTCAATTCCGGCATCAGCGGCAACAACGCGTTCGACGATGGTGGTGGCCCGAATGCACAACGCCGCTTCGACACCGACGTGATTGCCCAAGCCGGCGTCGGCTGGGTCATCATCTCGGATCTGCCGATCAACAACTTCGGGCCCGACCCGGCGACCGGCGCTGCGCCGATCGCTGCCCTGAAGCAGTTCATCCTGCGCAGCCATGAGAAGCGGATCCAGGTGTTGTGCTCGACCTTGACGCCTTTCAAGGGCTTCGGAGCATGGAATCCCGATCTTGAAGCCGGGCGGGAAGCCTACAACGCCTTCGTGCAGAGCCGCCACAACGGCTGCGACGGCGTCGTCGACCAGGCCAAGGCCGTGGGCGACCCGCGCGACCCGCAGCGTTACCTGGCCATCCATGATTCCGGCGACCATCTCCACCCGAGCCCGGCGGGCCATGCTGCCATCGCCAACTCGATAGATCTGCGGCTCTTCCTGGATCCGGGGTTCCGCTGAGCGTTGCCCGCGGGGCCCGGGGCCGGCTGCTGCCGATGCGCGCCAGGTCTGGCTGACGCTGCGTGGCTAGATTCGCCCGGCGCGCCGAAGCAGGGCGCCGATCTCGGCGATGCCCGATTCGCCGGCCGCCAGGGCCTCGCGCGAGGTGTGGACCGAGTAGCGGCCCAGTACCAGGTCGTGCGGATGCTTGCGCGCGCTGCCGAGGACGAAGCCTGCGTCGGTCGATGCGGTGACCCGGATCGCGTCTTCGCTTTCCTCGAAGACCGCCAGTTCGGACGAGAGCGACTCGCCTGCGGCCTGCACCGTCCCTTCGTGGACGTAGAGCCAGCCCACGTCGTGTCCCCGCGGCGGCGTGTACGTCCACGTATCGCCCTTCTTCAAGTTGACGGAAAGGTAGTTCATCCCGGCGGGCGAAGGGGTCGGGCTCGTCACGCCCTCGTAGGTTCCGAACGCGAGCCGGGCCGGGCCGATCGTGGGAATCTCGGAAGGCGCCATGTACTGGCTGTCGGCCGGCGCGAGCTCGAGTTCGGCCGGCAGCGCGATCCAGAGCTGCAGGCCGCGCAGGTGATCGCCTTCGGCCATCGAGCCGTCATGCCAGACGCCGCTGCCGGCACGCATCCATTCGACGCTGCCCACCGGAAGCCGGCCACTCTTGCCCGTGGTGTCTTCGTAGCGGATGCCGCCTTCGAGGAGCCACGTGATCGTGGCGATGCCCGAGTGCGGGTGCATGCCGAAGAGGTTGTGCGGCGTCGGTTCGAACTCGAAGTAGTCGAGGAAGACGAACGGCTTGATGAGTTCGCCGAGATCCGAGGGACTGACGACTCGCCGGATGGGGCCGTGCTGCCGGCCCTGGACTCGCAGCACGATCGGACGCGACGGACGCGACGGGCGCGTGGGAAGGGGACCGCGGTCGATTTCGAGACTCGGTTCGTTTGACATGGCGATTCTTCCTTGGACAGGGGTGAGTGGGTATCGCGACGCCACTTGTGGCTGCGAGTCTGCGAGCGGACTCCAGGGGTCGGGTGGCCGTCGGGCGCCTGTGTGCGCCAGCGGTGATCTCACTCTAGGCCGCCAGGCTCGGGGCGAGTACTACCGGTGCCGGAACACGCCTTTGCTGCTGGAGCAAAGAAGCCCTTGTGCGCGGCCTCCCGGATACGAAGTCCCCGTGCACGACGGGACTTCGACCGTTGCGTGCGCGGCAAAGGTGCGTTACCGCCATGGGTCTGGATCGGCCGGGTGCGCCGCCTAGACTGAATTCACGACGACACAGGAGATGAACATGGCCAACGCACCTGCAGCTTCTTCCTCACCTTTCGAGGTCTGGTTTGCGTCCCTCTTCAACGAAGGTCGAGGCCTGGTCTTTCCTTGCGATGAAGAGGGGCACGTCCAGATCGACGCGCTCAGCGATCGCGGTCGCAGCAACTATTTCTTTGCTCGAGCGATGCTGGGCCGGGAGTATGCGACGCCGCGAATCGTTCGCCACGTCGACGTCCCGCGATCGCATTGATGCTGCGGGCTCGTCGAGACGCCATCCCGGTGATCCGAATGCGCGATATTGCGTGTAGGATTATTTCGCTCATGGGAGGGGGTCTCCTGAAGACCTTCCGTGAGCCAGTTCACTGCGGTCGATTCGGTCGGCGCGAACTTGCGCCCCGAGGCAGGGCACCGCTGCAAAGAGGAAGTACATGGTCGATCTGAACGATGTGGCCTTGTTCGTGCAGGTCGTCGAGGCCGGAAGCTTCGCGGAGGCCGCCAGGCGCGCGGGCATGCCGTCCAATACGGCGAGCCGCCGGATCCAGCAGCTGGAAGAACAGCTGGGGTTGCGTCTCCTTCATCGATCGACGCGCAAGCTGACGCTCACCGATGCAGGGGAGGGGTTCTACGCCCGCTGCGCCCGCGAGGTGGAGGCGCTGTCTGCGGCGGCAGTCGAACTTGCCGACGGCAGCCAGATGCCCAGCGGCAAGGTTCGGGTCGCGGCGGCGGCCGACTTCTTCAACTGGTTCCAGATGGAGTGGGTGACCGAGTTCCTCGATTCGCATCCGAAGGTCCGTCTCGAATTCGTCCTCAACGATGCGCGTGCGGACCTGGTCGCCGAAGGCATCGACGTGGCGCTGCGCGCCGGCAAGGTCTCCGAGCCCACGCTCGTGGCGCGCCGCATCGGCAGCAATCGCGCGTTCCTGGTGGCCAGCCCGGCCTACCTGGCCGCACGCGGAACGCCGGCGTCGGTCGACGAGTTGCCGCTGCACGATTGCCTGGCCGTGCAACCGGCCACCGGCCGAACCGTCTGGCGACTGGAAGGCCCCGATGGCCCGACGGAAGTCCAGGTGACGGGACGCTTCTACGCCAATGCGGCGCACGTCCTCCTGAAGGCATCGGTGGCAGGCCTCGGCATCGTGCTGCTGCCCGAGATGATGACGGCTTCGTACCTGCGCAGCGGCCAGCTGGTCGAGGTCCTGCCGGGCCATGACGTGAAAGGCCTGGACATCTACCTGGTCTACCTGAGCCGGCGCCAGCTTCCGCGTGCCGTCAGCGCCTTCATCGAGTTCGCGAAGGCGAAGATCGTTGCCACGGGCCTCGTCGCGACCACGAGCGTTCGCGAACCCGTCGGTCTCCAATAGGCGACTTGCGGCGTTCCCGGGAAGGCTCCGGGCAGTTCCGTCGACCGAGCCGAAGTGGCTTGATGGCGAGCAGCACCGGGCCGCGGCGCGAAGACGCCATGACGAGCGGGCGGCCCGGCGTGGGCCGATGTCGAGCGCCCCGTCGGGGCCGGACGTCGTACGACCTCAGGCGAACGCGGCCGAGATCGTGCCGTTGGCGCCGTTCAGGCCCTTGGCGCGGTTGTCGTCGCCGGCGGCCAGGCCTTCCGCGCGCACGAACTCGATGTCGGTGACGCCGAGGAAGCCGAACAGGTTCTTCAGGTAGGTCTCCTGGTGATCCAGGAAGGCCGTCGGCGTGCCCTGGCTGTAGAAGCCGCCACGCGACGAGACGATGAAGACCTTCTTGCCGCCCGCCAGACCTTCCGGCCCCTTCTCGGTGTAGCGGAAGGTCTTGCCGGCCACGGCGATGCGGTCGATCCAGGCCTTGAGCTGGCTGGAGATCGTGAAGTTGTACATCGGCGCGCCGACGACGACGACGTCCGCCGCCAGGAACGATTCAAGGTCGGTCAGGCCGGCGGCGACGTCCTGCTGCAGGGCCGGCGACTCGGGCTTGACGCCTTGCGCCGCGGCCAGGTGCAGCCCGGTCAGGTGACCGACGGGTTGGGCGACCAGGTCGCGATAGGTCACCTGCACGTCGCGATGCCTGGAACGCGCGGCGGCGACGAGCTTGGCCGTCAGTTGGCGGCTCACCGAGCCTTCGCCCAGGATGCTGGAGTCGATGTGAAGAAGTTTCATGGTGTTGATCTGCGGTAGTTGAACGACCTGGTGCGGGAGGGATCTCTGCCGCGCCGGTGAGTCGAATGTAGGAATCGGTCGCCGACCCGGGTAGTTGGCGGCCGTGGATTTCACTCGTCCGCGAATGGACGCAATGGGGATCGCGCGACGCAGTCGCCGCGATTGATCACTGCCGCGGAGGACTGAAATCCAGCCCGGTCGGCTAGTCGCGCGACGGTCGCGCCCCTAGAGTTTGTCCACCGTGATGGGAAGCCTGCAGCCGCAGGCGCCCACGCATTCCGAATCAGCTCAGGAGACCGCAAATGAAGGCAGACCGCATCGAAGACGCCCTGGCCGCGATGGCGCGAGGCGCCATGGTCGTCGTCGTGGACGACGAGGATCGCGAGAACGAGGGCGACCTCATCCTGGCGGCGGAGCACGCGACGCCGGAGCGGCTGGCTTTCATGGTTCGCTACAGCAGCGGCGTCATCTGTGCCGGCCTGCCCGGCGAGCGGCTGGACCAGCTCAACCTGCCGCTCATGGTCTCGCGCAACACCGATTCCATGTCGACCGCCTACACCGTGACCGTGGACTACCGGCACGGCACCTCCACCGGGATCTCGGCATCCGATCGCGCCGCGACGCTGCGCGCGCTCGTCGACCCGCAGGTCGCCCCGGGCGATTTCAACAGGCCGGGACACGTCTTTCCGCTGCGCGCGGTGCCGGGTGGCGTGCTGGCCAGGGCAGGGCACACGGAGGCGGCGGTCGACCTCACTCGCCTTGCCGGACTGCGTCCCGGCGGCGCGCTGGTGGAGATCGTCAATGACGACGGAACGATGGCGCGCCGTCCCGAACTCGAGCGCTTCGCCCGCCAGCACGGCCTGCCGCTGATCACGATCAAGGACCTCATCGCCTACCGCCGGCGCACCGAGCGCATCGTCGAGAGGATGTCCAGCGTCCGCATGCCGACACCCTTCGGCGTGTTCACGCTGCATGGCTATCGCGAGCTCGTCACAGGACGCGAACAACTCGCGCTGGTGATGGGCGACGTGGCCGACGGACGCGACGTGCTCGTGCGCGTGCACTCGGAGTGCATGACCAGCGAGGTCTTCGGCTCCCTGCGCTGCGACTGCAAGCCCCAGCTCGACGACGCCATGCGGCGCATCGCGCAAGAGGGCCGCGGCGTTGTCATCTATCTGCGCGGCCACGAGGGACGCGGCATCGGCCTGCTGGACAAGCTGCGGGCCTATGCGCTCCAGGACGAAGGGGCGGACACCGTCGAAGCCAACGTCCGGCTCGGCCTGCCTGTCGACAGCCGCGACTACGCCGTCGGCGCGCAGATGCTGCGCGATCTCGGCGTACGCGCCATGCGCCTCATGACGAACAACCAGCAGAAGTACGACGGCATCGCGGACTACGGCCTTCGCATCGTCGAGCGCGTTCCGCTGATCTCTTCGCTTCACGACGAGAACGCGGCCTACCTGAAGGCCAAGCAGGTCCTCATGGGCCACATGCTCGGCCTCGCCGCTTAGCACCCCATCCATTCATCTCTTCATCCCGACATCCAGGAGCTTTTTCCGTGACTCACCCGATTCCCCGCAGCCGCCACCGATACTGGGTGGCCGGCACGTCGCTCACCGCCATCGTCGCGATCGCGGCAGCGGCGGTTTCCCTGCACAGCGGCCTGGCTTCGGCCAAGCCGCCGCAGACAGTTCAGGCGACGCCCGTGTCCGTCGCCGCCGTCGTGCAGAGCGACGTGGCGACCTGGAGCGACTTCTCCGGCCGCCTCGAGGCCGTCGAGCGCGTGGACATCCGCTCACGCGTTGCCGGTACCGTGCAGGGCGTGCACTTTCGCGAAGGCGCGCTGGTCAAGGCCGGCGACCTGCTGCTGACCATCGACCCGGCGCCGTACCAGGCCGACGTCGATCGTGCCGACGCGCAGGTGTTCGCCGCGCAATCCCGCCTGGCCAACGCCAGGAGCAACTACGAGCGCTCCAGGCAACTGCTGCAGGATCACGCGATCTCGCAGCGCGAGTACGACGACAGCCTCAACGCGCAAAGCGAGGCCGACGCCAACCTGCGTTCCGCGCAGGCGCAACTGCAGACCGCCAGGCTGAGCCTGGGCTACACGCAGGTGCGCGCGCCGGTCGCGGGCCGCGTCGGCAAGCTGGAGATCACCACCGGCAACCTCGTGGCCGCCGGCCCGGGCGCGCCGGTGTTGACGACGCTGGTGTCCGTCAGTCCGATCTACGCGAGTTTCGATGCCGACGAGCAGGTGGTCACGCGCGCGCTGCGCGAGCTGCCCGCGGGTGCGAGCGCACGTGCGCAGGTCGAGCAGATCCCCGTGCAGATGGGCACGTCAGGCGATACCGACACGCCGGTCACGGGTCATCTGCAACTGGTGGACAACCAGGTCGACGCCAGGAGCGGCACGGTGCGCGTGCGCGCCGTGTTCGACAACGCCGACGGCGCGCTGATTCCCGGGCAGTTCGCCCGCCTGCGCATGGGCCAGGTCAAGACCGGCTCGGCGCTGCTGATCAGCGAACGCGCGGTGGGCACCGACCAGAACAAGAAGTTCGTGATGGTGGTGGGGGCCGACGACAAGGCGAACTACCGCGAGGTGACGCTCGGCGCCAACGTCGACGGCCTGCGCATCGTGACCTCCGGCCTGAAGGCGAACGAACGTGTCGTCGTCAACGGACTGCAGCGTGTGCGGCCCGGCGCACGGGTCGTGCCTCAGGTGGTGACCATGAGCGTGGCCGAGGCACAGACCTCCGCGACCCTCAAGAACTGATAGCGGAGCGCTTCGTGAACCTCTCCAAATTCTTCATCGACCGGCCGATCTTCGCCGGCGTCCTGTCGCTGCTGATCTTCCTCGGTGGCCTGATTGCGGTGCGCGGGCTGCCGGTGTCGGAGTATCCGAACGTCGTGCCGCCGTCGGTCGTCGTGCGAGCGAACTACCCCGGCGCCAATCCGAAGGTGATCGCCGAGACGGTCGCCACGCCGCTCGAGGAGGCCATCAACGGGGTCGAAGGCATGCTCTACATGAGCAGCCAGGCGACCACCGACGGCCTGATGACGCTGACCGTCACCTTCAAGCTGGGCACCGACCCCGACAAGGCGCAACAGCTGGTGCAGAACCGCGTCTCGCAGGCCGAGCCGCGCCTGCCCACCGAGGTGCGCACGCTGGGGCTGTCGACGATCAAGAGCTCGACCGACCTGACGATGGTTGTGCACCTGCTCTCGCCGTCCGGCCGCTACGACATGACCTACCTGCGCAACTACGGGTTGCTCAACGTCAAGGATCGCCTCGCCCGCGTGCAGGGCGTCGGCGACGTGCAACTGTTCGGCGCGGGCGACTATTCGATGCGCGTCTGGCTGGATCCGCAGAGGGTCGCCGAGCATGGCATGTCGGCCAACGACGTCGTCGCGGCCATCCGCGAGCAGAACGTGCAGGCCGCCGCGGGCATCGTGGGTGCCTCGCCCGGACTCCAGGGCGTCGACGTCCAGCTTTCGGTGAACGCCCAAGGGCGCCTGCAATCGGTCGAGGAATTCGGCGACATCATCGTCAAGACCACCGAGGGTGGGGCGGTGACGCGCTTGCGCGATGTCGCGCGCATCGAGCTCGGTGCGTCCGACTACTCGCTGCGCTCCTTGCTGGACAACAAGGATGCCGTCGCCGTCTCGATCTTCGCGGCGCCAGGCTCCAACGCGATCGCGATCTCCAATGGCGTGCGAGCCGAGATGGAGGAATTGCAGAAATCGATGCCCGAGGGCGTCAAGTACGAGATCGTCTACGACCCGACCCAGTTCGTGCGCGCGTCGATCGAGTCCGTCGTGCATACGCTGATCGAGGCGGTCGTCCTCGTCGTGCTGGTCGTCATCCTGTTCCTGCAGACCTGGCGCGCCTCCATCATCCCGCTGCTGGCCGTGCCGGTGGCGGTGGTCGGCACGTTCGCCGTCATGAGCGTGTTCGGGTTCTCGATCAACGCGCTGTCGCTGTTCGGCCTCGTGCTCGCCATCGGCATCGTGGTCGACGACGCGATCGTGGTGGTCGAGAACGTCGAGAGAAACATCGAGAGCGGGCTGAGTCCGCGCGAGGCCACGTATCGCGCGATGCGCGAAGTCTCGGGCCCGATCATCGCGATCGCGCTCGTGCTGTCCGCGGTGTTCGTGCCGCTCGCCTTCATCAGCGGACTGGCCGGCCAGTTCTACAAGCAGTTCGCGCTGACGATCGCCATCTCCACGGTGATCTCCGCGGTGAACTCCCTCACGCTGTCGCCGGCCCTGGCCGCGCTGCTCCTGCGCGGGCACGATCAGCCCAAGGATCGCCTCACGCGCGGCATGGAGACCGTCCTCGGACGCTTCTTCGAGTGGTTCAACCGCCTGTTCACCCGCGGCGCTGCGCGCTACAGCGGCGGCGTCACCAAGGCGATCTCGCGCAAGGCCGTGATGATGGCGGTCTACGTGGTGCTGGCGGTGTCCACCATCGGCCTGTTCAAGGCCGTTCCGGGCGGCTTCGTGCCGACGCAGGACAAGCAGTACCTGATCGGCTTCGCGCAACTGCCCGATGGCGCGACGCTCGACCGCACCGAGGATGTCATCCGCCGCATGGACGACATCACGCTCAAGCAGCCTGGCGTCGATCATGCGGTGTCCTTCCCCGGCCTGTCGATCAACGGCTTCACCAACAGCTCGAACTCCGGCATCGTCTTCGTCACGCTCAAGCCCTTCGACGAGCGCACCGGCGCGTCGCTGTCGGCGGCCGCGATCGCGCAGCAGTTGAACCAGAAGTTCGGCGCGATCCAGGACGCCTTCATCGTGATGTTCCCGCCGCCGCCCGTGCAGGGCATCGGCACGACCGGTGGCTTCAAGCTGCAGCTCGAGGATCGCGGCGGCGTGGGCATCGCCGGCATGGACGAGGCGCTCAAGGCCTTCATGGCCAAGGCCTACCAGGCCCCCGAGCTCGCGGGCCTGTTCTCGAGCTACCAGGTCAACGTGCCGCAGCTGTACGCGGACATCGACCGCACGAAGGCGCGCCAGCTGGGCGTGTCGGTGACGGACGTCTTCGACACGATGCAGATCTACCTCGGCAGCCTCTACGTGAACGACTTCAACAAGTTCGGCCGCACCTACAGCGTGCGCGTCCAGGCGGACGCGGCCTATCGGGCGCGCGCCGAGG
>FTJN01000942.1_pt1 | contig 28058 bp, 29 predicted proteins | sample 1658361 | NCBI WGS metagenome assembly FTJN01 (sample SAMEA3914819, study PRJEB12502) | metagenome | biome: forest; material: soil | place: Canada | collected 2010-06-26 | depth 0.3 m
GGCAGGCCGACGCGGTAGGCGAAGCTGCCGACGCTGTCATAGATGCCGCAGGTCAGCAGCAGGGCGTTCAGGCGGCGGGTCAGGCGCTCGGGGAAGATGGTCTCCTCGACGATCGGCGAGAAGCCGCCGGCCGCCAGGGGCAGCATGGCGCGGGCCAGCTGGCGGCAGCTCATGGTCAGGGCGCACTGGCGGCAATAGGCGGCGACCACGGCCTCGGGATCGTGGCTGATCGTGCCCTTGCCGCGCATCAGGTTGGCGATGGCGCGGTTCTGCCAGGCGTTGGCCAGTTCGGACGCGGCCACCGCCTCGTCGATCTCGACCTTCTCGCCAGCCAGGAAGCCCGCGAAGCCGCGCACCAGGGCCGGCGGATCCTTGAACACGTCCATCAGCTGGTCGCAGATGGCGATGGCCCCGGCGTTGATGAACGGGTTGCGCGGCACGCCCTCCTCGGATTCCAGCTGCGAGAGGTGGTTGAACGGCGTGCCCGACGGCTCCTTGCCGACCCGCGTCCAGACCTCGTCGCCGAAACGGTTCAAGGCGAGCCCCAGCGAGAACACCTTGGTGATGCTCTGGACCGAGAAGCCCTCGTCGGCGTCGCCGATCACCGCCTCCTGGCCGGCCACGGTGCGCACGGCCATGCCGAACTTGGTGGGCGTCACGCCGGCCAGTTCGGGGATGTAGTCGGCGGGCCGGCCTCGACCGAAGTACGGTTTCACCAGCACGGCCACCTCGGCCAGGATGTCGGCGATCGAGAGTTCGTCCATGGTCTAGATCCGCACCGCCACGAGGATCGCGCCACAGGCGATCAGGGCCACGCCGGCCCAGTTCAACGGCGACAGCTTCTCGCCCAGGAAGACGGCGGCGATGATCGCCACGAAGACCACCGACAGCTTGTCGATCGGCGCCACCTTGGCCGCTTCGCCCAGTTTCAGGGCCCGGAAATAGCACAGCCACGACGCTCCGGTGGCCAGGCCCGACAGCACCAGAAACAGCCACGAGCGCGGGGTGATGGAGCCGGGCGAGCGCCACTCGCCGGCGGCCGTCAGGATCAGGGCCGCGAAGGCCAGGATCACCACGGTGCGGATGAAGGTGGCCAGGTTGGAGCCGATCCCCTCGATCCCGACCTTGGCCAGGATGGCGGTCAGGGCCGCGAATACCGCCGAGGCGAGCGCCCAGAAGGGCCAGCTCGTCAGGGCGGCGCGGCCCATCAGGCGAAGGCCGCGAAATAGCGGCCGATCAAGGCCTGATAGATGTTGGCGAGATCGCGCACCTCCTGCACCGGCACGCGCTCGTCGACCGCGTGCATGGTGGCGCCCACCAGGCCAAACTCGACCACCGGGCACAGGCTGCGGATGAACCGCGCGTCGCTGGTGCCGCCGGTGGTCGACAGCTCGGGCACGCGGCCGGTGGCGTCGCCCACGGCGGCGACGATCACGTCGGTGAAGGCGCCCGGCTGGGTCAGGAAGGCCTCGCCGCTGATCTTGCACAGGGCCTCGACCCGGCCGGAGAAACCCTCGGCGGCCTCGCGGCACTCGGCCTCGATCCAGGCCTGCAGGTCCTTGCCCTGGTGGGCCGGGTTGAAGCGGATGTTGATCCGGGCCTTGGCGCTGGCGGGGATGACGTTGGTGGCGGCGTTGCCGACGTCCACCGTGGTGACCTCCAGGTTCGACGGCTGGAAGCCCTCATAGCCCTCGTCCAGCACCCGACTTTGCAGGCGCGAGAGGATGTCGACCATCACCGGGATCGGGTTGGCGGCGCGGTGCGGATAGGCCACGTGGCCCTGCCGGCCGTCCACGGCGATCCAGGCGTTGATGCTGCCACGCCGGCCGATCTTGACCATGTCGCCCAGCAGGTTGGCGCTGGTCGGCTCGCCGACGATGCAGTGGTCGATGATCTCGCCCTCGGCCGCCAGGGCCTGGACGACGCGGACGGTGCCGTCCTCGGCCACGCCCTCCTCGTCGCCGGTGATCAGGAAGCTGAGCGAGCCCGGCAGGTCTCGGGGCAGGTTGGAGACCGCCGCGACGAAGGCGGCGATGGCGCTCTTCATGTCGACCGCGCCGCGGCCATAGAGCACGCCGTCCTTGATCTCGGCCTCGAACGGCCCGGCCGTCCAGGCCGCGTCGTCGCCGACCGGCACCACGTCGGTATGGCCCGCGAAGCAGAGGTTGGGCCGCGCCGTGCCGCGCCGGGCATAGAGGTTCTCGATCTCGCCGAACTTCATGCGGCGACAATTGAAGCCGAGCGCTTCCAGTTGACGCTGCAAAACGTCCATCGCGCCCTCGTCGGCCGGGGTCACGGACGGACGGCGGATCAGGGCCTGCGCGAGGGCGACGGGATCCAATGTTGCCTGGGGGGCGAGGGAGAGGCTGTTGTCACTCATTGTCCTGGCTTTAGGCTCCCCTGGCGCCCGACGCAAACCCGAGAAGATCGCCATGCCCAAGATCGACATCGATACCGCCCCGACGCGGGTTGGAAGCGACTACCCTTCGCCCCACGACACGCCGTGCCGCGAACGCAAGCGATGGGCCCTTGGCGACCTCGCGGGACTCGACCAGTTCGGCGTCAACCTGATGCGCCTGCCGCCCGGCCAGTGGAGCAGCCAGCGCCACTGGCACTCGGCCGAAGACGAGTTCGTCTGGGTGGTAGGCGGTGAGGTCGTGCTGGTCGAGGACGGCGGCGAGACGGTCCTGCGGGCCGGCGATTGCGCGGCCTTCAAGGCCGGCGTGGCCAACGGCCACCACCTGGAGAACCGTTCCGACCGCGAGGCCGTCTTGCTGGAGATGGGCTCGCGGCGGCCGGACGCGGACACCTGCACCTATGCCGACATCGACATGGTCGCGCGAGCGGGGGAGGACTTCTACCGGCGCAAGGACGGAACGCCTTATCCCGCTCGCGAATAGGCCTCAGGTCACCGCGACGGGATCGGCCAGCCAGGCGCGGTTGGAGGTGGGCGGCGGGCCAAAGCGGTTGGCGCCGCGCGTGCCACGTCGGAAGCCCAGCTCGATCCAGGCCCAGATCGCCAGGGCCACGCCGCCCAGGGACAGCGGCAGGGCCAGCAGGGCGCCCGACGCGCCCGAGGCGTCGGCCAGCAGATGGGCGGCGCCCAGCAGCGAATAGGGTCCGATGCTGAACGGCAGGATCCACCAGCCGGACCGGCCACGGTCGTGCAGGCGCCGTATGGCGACATAGATCGCCGCCGTGACAATCGGGACGATCAGCAGCAACGGCGCCGCGCCCAGCCAGCCTCCGGCCATGGTCGTGAACAGGGTCAGGCACCAGACCACGGCCGCGGCCAGGGACTGGACCACCTGGAAACGCCAGAACCCCAGCCGCGAGACGCGGCCGGAGATGCTGAACACGCGCTGCAATCGATCCATCATACCCTTGCCCCCGAGCTCGACTATAGGTCGGTCGAAGGCGCGCTGGCCAGTCCGGCGCGCGGCTCCAGCCGAAAGGCGCTCAGGGTGTCGACCACCTCGGCCATGGCGGGGCGGTTTTCCGGTTGGAGGACCGTGCACTGGCGGTGCAGGTCGAGCAAGCCGGCGGGAATCGACGAGGCGTCGTCGCGACGCTCGAGCAGTTCACCCAGCAACAGGCCCCAGGCCAGGACGTCCAGGCCCCGCAGCGGGTCGTCGGGACCGTCGGGCAGGAACGAGGCGCCGCCGAAGTCGCTGAGCATGGCCTGGCCCGTCGCGCCGTCCCACAGCGTGTTGTGGGCATAGAGGTCGCCGTGCGACAGGCCCCTGGCGTGCAGATGCGCCGCGCCGGTCGCGACATCGCGCGCGATGCGCAGGGCCACGCCGGGATCCAGGCGCAGAGCCGGATCATAGACGTCGCGGCTGCAGGTTTCCAGGCTGGGCGGTCCCGCCAGGACGCGCCATCCGGTCGGGGCCAGCGGCATCAGCAGGCCTTGGATCTGGTCGGGATGATCGGCGAGCCGACCCAGGGCGCCGGTCAGGTTGGGATGGGCGCCGGCGGCCAGGCAGGCGGCCATCTCGCGTTCGGGCAGGCCGTCGCTGGTCATGGCGCCCTTGAACAGCTTGAGGGCGACGGCGCGGGTCTCGCCGCCGTCCGTCCACAGCGCCTCATGAACCTGACCCGAGGCGCCTTCGCCCAGTTGGCGCTCCACTCGCACCGCCGACCAGGCGACGGACCTGCCGGAAGCGGGCGCGTCGCGGTCGAACGGATTGCCGGTCCAGGCCAGCCAGGCCAGCCGGGGCATCCGCGCCAACCAGGGCGGCAGGGCGTCCAGGCGGTTGGACGACAGGCGCAGTAGTTCCAGCCGATCGGCGTCCGCCAACGCTTCGGGCAGGGCGGTCAGGTGGTTGCCCGACAGCAACAGCTTTCGCAGGGCGGGGCGCCGGCCGATCGCCTCGGGCAGCGCCTCGATGCGGTTGTCGGTCAGGGTCAGCCACCGCAGTCCGGTCGGCAGAGCCTCGGCGGGAACTTCCCTCACGCCGCAACCGCGAAAGCCGATCTGGCTCAGCGCCGCGCAGTCGCCCAGACTGGGCGGCAGGCGCTCGAACCGGGCGCCGGAGCAGAACAGCGCCCGCAGCCGGGTCAGCCGGCCCAGATCGTCGGGCAGGCGGGTCAGGGTGCTGCCGCTGAGATCGAGAACCTCCAGCGTATCGGCCAGATCGAAGATCTCGCGCGGAAACTCGGCCACGCGCTCGCGCAGCCGAAGCTCGCGCGCGCCCGCCAGCTCGCCACGTCGCAGGGCGTCCAGGGTCTGGATCATGAACGCCCCCGAAGCCGCCGGATCAGTCGCGCAGCAGGTCGTTGATCGAGGTCTTCGACCGCGTCTTGGCGTCGACCGTCTTGACGATCACGGCGCAGTAGAGGCTGGGGCCGCCGTTCTTGTCGGGCAGGCTGCCGGGGACGACCACGCTATACGGCGGCACCTTGCCGATGTGGATCTGGCCCGTCGCGCGGTCGACGATCTTGGTCGAGGCCGAGATGAACACGCCCATCGACAGGACCGAGCCCTCGCCGACGATGACGCCTTCGACCACTTCGGAGCGGGCGCCGATGAAGCAGTCGTCCTCGATGATGGTCGGGTTGGCCTGCAAGGGCTCCAGCACGCCGCCGATGCCGACGCCGCCCGACAGGTGGACGCGCTTGCCGATCTGGGCGCACGAGCCGACCGTCACCCAGGTGTCGACCATGGTGCTGTCATCGACATAGGCGCCGATGTTGACGAACGACGGCATCAGGATGACGTTCTTGCCGACATAGGCGCCGCGACGGACGATCGCGCCGGGCACGGCGCGGAAGCCGGCGGCCTCGAATTGCGGGGCGTCCCAACCGTCGAACTTGTTGGGCACCTTGTCCCACCACGGACCCACGGCGCCGCCCAAAGTCCCGGCGTGCATGACCTTGTTGGGGTTGAGGCGGAACGACAGCAGCACGGCCTTCTTCAGCCACTGGTGGGTGGTCCATTCGCCGTCGATCTTTTCCGAGACCCGGGCCTTGCCGGCGTCGATCAGCAGCAGGGTTTCCTCGACCGCCGTGCGCACCGGACCGGTGGTGGCGGTGGAGACGCCGTCGCGGGCCTCCCAGGCGGCTTCGATCTCGGTTTGCAGATCAGCAAGGGTCAGCTCGGTCATGTCAGGCTTCCTTCAGGCGCGCCGAGGTCAGGAACCCGGCGAGGTCGTGCGTGCGGTGATGGACGAAAGGCGCGGTCGAGGCGGTCGCGTGGGCGCCGACCAAAATCGTGGTCATGCCCAGCAGGGCGGCGGGGGCGAGGTTCTTCTCGCTGTCCTCGAAGAAGGCCGTGGTTTTCGGATCGAAGGCGTGGCGGGCCACCACCTTCTCGAAGGTCGCCATGGCCGGCTTGGGCAGATAGTCGGCGGTCTCGATGGCGAAGGTGTCTTCGAACAGATGGTCCAGGCCCAGATGGCCCAGCACCCGCGCCGCGTGGCCCAGCGAACCGTTGGTGAAGATCAGCCGGCGACCGGGCAAGGCCGCGATGGCGTCACGCAGCGCCGGATCGGGCGTCAGGCGGTCCATCGAGACGTCGTGCACCTCGTCCAGGAACGCCTTGGGCGCGATGCCATGGTGCGCCATCAGCCCGGCCAGCGTGGTGCCGTGCTCGGTGTAGTAGCGCTTCTGGATCGCCCGGGCCTCTTCACGCGGCAGACCCGTCTGCCGCGCCATGAAGTCGGTCATCTTGCCCTCGATCAGGGCCATATATTCGGACTCGGCCGGATAGAGGGTGTTGTCGAGGTCGAACAGCCAGGTTTCGACGTGGCTTAGGTCGGCCTTGGGGTCGGGCCCGCTCATTTCGAGATCAGCGTACCCGCGCCGTGCTCGCTGAACAGTTCGACCAGCATGGCATGGGGACGGCGGCCGTCCAGAATGACCACGGCCTCGACGCCGTTTTCCACGGCGTGGATGGCGTTTTCCAGCTTGGGGATCATGCCGCCGCTGGCCACGCCGCTGTCGATCAGGCCGCGGGCCTCGGCGATGGTCATCTGGCGGATCAGCTTGCCCTCGCCGTCCAGCACGCCGGCGATGTCGGTCAGCATCAGCATCCGCTTGGCCTTCAGGGCCCCCGCCAGCGCGCCGGCCACGGTGTCGGCGTTGATGTTGAAGGTCTGGCCGGACTCCGACACGCCGATCGGGGCGATGACGGGGATGTAGTCGGTCTCGGAGGTCAGCAGGGCCTGGATGATGTGCGGATCGACCTTGGTCGGCTCGCCCACGAATCCCAGGTCGACGACCTGCTCGATATTGCTGCCTGGATCCTTGCGGGTGCGGGTCACCTTCTCGGCGGTGATCATCCGGGCGTCCTTGCCCGACAGGCCCACGCCGCGCACGTCGGCCTCGGCCCCGGCCAGGGTGATCCAGTTGGCGATTTCCTTGTTGATGGCGCCCGACAGCACCATCTCGGCCACTTCCATGGTGGCTTCGTCGGTGACGCGCAGCCCGTCGACGAAGGTCGACTTGACACCGGCCCGCTCGAGCATGCGGCTGATCTGCGGACCGCCGCCGTGCACCACCACGGGGTGGACGCCCAGCAGCTTGAGCAGCACGGCGTCGGCCGCGAACAGCTTGGCCACCTGTTCCTGGCCCATGGCGTGACCGCCGTATTTGATCACCACCGTCTCGCGGTCGTAGATCTGGATATAGGGCAGGGCTTCAGCCAGGGTCTTGGCGGTGGCCCAGCCCGCTTCCTCGGCGACGTCGGTCAAGGGCGGCGGTCCTGTAAGGCGAAAGGCGCGCCTCGATAGCGGACGTGGGGGGTGCTGTCACGCATTCGCATGCGGTGAGCGCGCGTTTGAGTTCCGCCCCATTCCGCTCATCCCGGTATTCGCCGGGATGAGCGGTGAGGAGGGAACGCCGCGCTTCGGCGCCGTTGAGTGCTACCAGATCGGCGAAACGTCCTCTTCGCTCAGCTGAACCACCCGCCCCGCCAACCGCGCCACGGGCACGCGCTCCAGCCCATGGCCGAACGTGATCGGCTGGAGATCGGGACTGACCGCGCGCATCACGAGCAGCGGCGTCAGGGCGATGTCCGGGGCGGTGACATCGACCAGCGCGACCCGAATGTCGGCCCGCGCCAAGGCTTCGCCGCAAGCCCGTAGGGATCGCTCCGGGCCCAGCGGCAAATCACCCAACGAGATCACATCGGCCGGGCGACGCAGATGGTCGAAGGCCTTGCTCCGCCCGGCGGGGAAATAATACTTCGCGTGGTCGAGCATCTCGCGCACCGACGCCGGTCCGTCCGGAACCGATGCGCCGTCCAGCATCAGGCGCCGCAGGTACGGGCCGGTCTGGCCAAGTTCGTACACCGCCTGCCGGACCGCCGCCCGGGGATCGGGATCGGTACCCAGGCCCAGGGTCACGCCCGGCCAGGCCACCCCGTCGCCGAACGCCAGACACGCCGCCGTCGTGGCGTAGCCGCAGGCCGAGGGCAGCAGCACCACCTCCACCGCCCCGCCCAGCGCCGCGATCCCGGCGACGATCGCCTTCAACTCACCGCTCCAGGCATTATCGATCGCCACGCCGCGCACCGGTTCGCGGGTCAGCCACGAGGTCATGAAGGCGTCCCGCTCGATCAGTTCCAGCACGGCCCTGAGGGACGCCTCTTCTGAATCCGGAAAGGCCGCCAGACCGTTCGAACTGCCCGAGCAGAAGTTCTGCCGCGGGTGCAGGACGAAGGTCAGGTAGCAGAAGGTCGCCGGGATCCAGGCCCGGCCAGCCCGGCCCAGCCACGCGCCCGCGATCCAGGGATGGGGCGCCGCCGGATCGAAGGGCGCGAACGGGAAGTCCGGCCGCGCGTACTGCTCGGCGCTGAACAACGGAAAGGCGCGCGGATCGACGGCTTCGCCCGCCGGCAGGTCGGCCAGCTTCGCCCAGACCACCCGGCCATAGTCCGGCAGGGACGCGCTATAGCGCTCGACCGCCTCGCCCAGCGCGCCGAGCGCCGCGTCGAGGATCGTCGGACCCTTGCCCCAGCCGGCCGGCATCGGGGTGGCCGGATCCGCGCCGTCGGGCGCCGAGGCGGTCAGGGCCGTGACGACGACCGGGGTCTCCAGCCCCAGGCGCGCGCTGGGTTCGACAAAGACGTGGTGGATGACCCCGGTCCGCGCGTCGACCAGCGGCGCGAAGGACGCCATCGGATCGTCCGGCCGAGGGGCCGCCCGCGCCTGTCCCAGGGGCCCCGGACGATAGGCCGGCGGCCCGCCGCACACGGCGCATCCGGGAACCGACAGCACCCGGTGCAGCGCGGTGCGCGGTGGGTCGTCCTCCAGGATCAGGACGTGGTCGACCAGCCGGGATTGGGAGAGGCCTCGGTCCAGGGCGCCGCGGACCTCGGTGGCCAGCAGCGCCGCCGCGAGACGATCGCGCGCGACGCCGTCGTCCTGCACGGGGTTCGAAGGGGACAGGAAAGGAGCGTTGGCCCGCCGCCGCAGGGCGGCGCAGGCGAAGCAGGGCCCGTTTCGCGCGCGCGGCAGCGGTCCCAGCACGATCTCGCCGTCGGTCACCAGGCCCGCGAGCCGAGGTTGGTCCGGCGGGACTTGCTCGACCCACGCCAGCAGAGCCGCGTCCGAACGGTCCAGGGCGACGACGAGATCCGCGTCGGCGGTCGCCAGATCCGTCGTGACGCGTCCCACGCCCAGACGCACGAGGGCGTTCGCGCATAACGCGGCCAGGTCGGGCGCGCCGCCGACGGCGACGCTGGCGGCGGCCAGCCGGTCCCGGCGTCGCGCCGTCAGTGCGGCGGCGGTCTCCGGATCGGCCACTTGGTCGAGAACGCCCTGGCTCCGCAGGTCGGCGAGCAACCACGCCAAGGTTTCGGGGGTGAGGTCGGGAAGGGCCGCCGAAACGGCCCGTTCGTCCCGCGTGCCGTCAAGCAACGGCAGCACATGATCGACCACCCACCCCGCGTCCTCGCCCTCGATCAGGGCGGCGGCGGTGGGCGCGCAGAGAAAACGCCCGGCGGGGAGTTCAACGGCCAGCCATCCCGGCGACAGCAGCAGCACGCCGCCCCCGCCGGGATCGCCAGTGTCGGATGTCATCGCGACGGGATATCCTGGACGTCCGCGCTAGCGCAGATGGCCCAGTTCCTTGGCGTTGACATGCAGGGCGCCGAGCACCGCGGTGGCGGCCTTGAGCTGACCTTCCAGGGCTTCCAGCTGGACATCGACGACGCGGTTCACCACCGGCGTGGTGATGCCCTTGACGATTTCCCAGAACCTCAGTCGTTCCTCGGGCGTGCCGCCCAGGAGTTTCAGCAGGTGCTCCAGGTCGCGCTGCACCGAACTCACGCGGACTTTCAGATCGCCAGACATAGGGAATTCCTTCTCAGGGAGGGGGTTAAACCTAAGCGGGTATAATCTACAGACTCCCTTATTGATTGCGCAACCCCCGCCGCTCGCCCCGCGCGAGAAGACGGCGCGATGGCGGTCGCGAACACGCGCGAACGGGCTGGCCCCAACGGAGCCGCCCGGCGAGATCGTATGCAAACCTGAGTTGGGAGCGGGCGGGACTAACGTCCCGCCGCGTCAGCTGGTGCTTCGGTGGGCCAGCACGTCCTGGATCTTCATGATCGCCGGACCCATGATCACGATGAACAGCACCGGCAGGAAGAACAGGATCATCGGCACGGTCAGCTTGGCCGGCAGGGCCGCGGCCTTCTTCTCGGCGGCCGACAGGCGCAGGTCGCGGTTTTCCTTGGCCATGACCCGCAGGGCCGCGCCCAGGGGCGTGCCGTAGCGCTCGGCCTGGATCATGGCGGTGACCACCGATCGGATGCCGGGGTGGTTGGTCCGCCGGGCCAGGCCCTCATAGGCCATGCGCCGCTCGGGCAGGTAGCTGAGTTCGGCGGTCAGCAGGCTGAGCTCCTCGGCCAGCTCGATCGAGGCTCCGCCGACCTCGGAGCCGACCTTGGCGATGGCCGCCTCGATCGACATGCCGCTTTCGACGCAGATCAGCATCAGGTCCAGGGCGTCCGGAAAGGCCTGGACGATCGACTCGCGGCGCTTCTGGGCGATGTTGGAGATGTAGAGGTTGGGCGCGTAATAGCCCGCCGTCAGGGCCGCGAAACAGGCGGCGATCTTCTGCACGGGCATCAGGCCAAAACCGTTGATCACATAGAGATAAAACGCGGCGACCACCGCGAACGCGAACGGCATGACGAAGCGGAAGAAGTAGAAGGTCGAGACAGGCTTGGGGCCCCGGAAGCCGGCCTGGGCCAGCTTGTCGACCACCTTGGGATCTTCCAGCAGTCGCGACAGCTGCAGGCGATCGACGACGTTCTTGTACATGCCCTCGTCGGCGTGACGCAGGGTGCCGACGCCCCCGCCCTTCTGGGACATGGCCTCGCGCGAGCGGCGACGCAGCTCCTCGCGGCGGTTGGCCACCGACTTCAGCCGCCCTTCCAGGCCGTTGCTGCTGAGCATCGGCGCGGCCAGGGTGACGATGGTGGCGAACACCACGATCGCGATGAAGATGCTGAGCAGGGTCTGGGGGTCGGTGAGCTTCTCGACTAGATTCATGGCCGCCTCCCCCTAGAACTTGAAGTTGATCATCTTGCGCATCACCAAGATGCCCATGCTCATCCAGAAACCGGCGATCATCAGCATGAAGTGGCCGCGCTGGTCGGTGAACATCGGGGCCATGTAGGTGGGCGCGGTGACCGAGATCAGCACGATGACGCCAGGGGGCAGGCTGCCGATGATGAAGGCCGAGGCCACGGCTTCGGCCGACAGCGCCTTGATCTTTTCGGCCATCAGCTTGCGCCCGCGCAGCACGGTCGACAGGTTGCCCAGGGCCTCGGCCAGGTTGCCGCCGGTCTTGGCCTGGATGGTCAGGACGATGGTGAAGAAGCGCAGCTCGTTGGTCGGCATGCGCTCGTACATGCGCTCCAGCGCCTGCTCCATCGGCATGCCCATGCCGGTGTTCTCGACCAGGACGCGGAACTCGCCGGCCAGGGGCTCGGGGCATTCCTTGCCGATGATCTTCAGGCAGTCATGGACCGGCAGACCCGACTTGATGCCGCGCACGATGATGTCGATGGCGTCGGAGAAGGCCTCGGTGAACTTCTTGGTCCGGGCCTTGGCCATCGTGCCCACCACCCAGCGGGGCAGGCCGAAGCCGGCGGCGAAGGCCGCGCCCAGGGCCAGGATCGGCATCTGGCGCAGGAGCAGCAGGACCAGACCGACCAGCACGCCGACCACGCCGCTGATGATCCAGAACATCCTGACATTGTCGCCCAGACCGGCGGCCCGCAGGCGCGCGGCGATGGTCAGGGAGGCCTTCTTCTTCTGCTGATCCTGTTCCTTGAGGGTCTTGAGGATCTGTTTGCGGCGGGCGTCGGGCGTGTTGGCGGCGGCCTTGGCGCGGGCGGCGCCGGTCTGGCGCTCGCCGCCGGCGATCAACTGGGCGCGCTTGACGGTCTTGGCCGAGCCGCCGTCGCCGCCGGCGAACACGAAGCCCAGACCCGCGATGGTGACGAAGCCGAGGACGCCGGCCAGGATGAACAGCATCGCCTACTCCGCCGCGTCGAGGGCTTCGGCCAGCTCGCGCTCCAGGCCGTAATAGCGGGCGCGGTCCCAGAAGCGCGGACGGCCGATGCCGGTCGAGCGGTGCTTGCCCAGCACGTTACCGTCGGCGTCCTCGCCCTGGATCTCGTAGACGAACAGGTCCTGGGTGACGATCACGTCGCCTTCCAGCCCCACCACCTCGGTGATGTGGGTGATGCGGCGGCTACCATCCCGAAGGCGGGCGGCCTGGACGATGACGTCGACCGAGCCGACGATCATCTCCTTGATGGTCTTGGAGGGCAGGCCGTAGCCGCCCATGGTGATCATGCTCTCGATCCGGCTGATGGCTTCGCGCGGGCTGTTGGCGTGCAGCGTGCCCATCGAGCCGTCGTGGCCGGTGTTCATGGCCTGCAGCAGGTCGAACGCCTCGGGGCCGCGGACTTCACCGACGATGATCCGCTCGGGACGCATCCGCAGGCAGTTCTTGACCAGGTCGCGCATGGTGATCGCGCCCTGACCTTCCAGGTTCGGCGGCCGGGTTTCCAGGCGCACCACGTGCGGCTGCTGCAGCTGCAGTTCGGCGGCGTCCTCGCAGGTCACCACCCGCTCGGTCGGGTCGATGAAGGCGGTCATGGTGTTGAGCAGGGTGGTCTTGCCCGAACCCGTACCGCCGGAAATGACGATGTTGCAGCGGCAGGCGCCGATGACGCCCAGCACGCGCGCCCCTTCCGGGCTGATCGACTTGTAGTCGACCAGGTTCTTCATCGTCAGCTTGTCCTTCTTGAACTTCCGGATGGTCAGGGTGGGACCATCCAGCGCCAAGGGCGGGGCGATGACGTTGACGCGGCTGCCGTCGGGCAGGCGGGCGTCGCAGATCGGCGAGCTTTCATCGACCCGGCGGCCGACCTGGCTGACGATCCGCTGGCAGATGTTCATCAGCTGCAGATTGTCGCGAAAGCGCACGTTGGTCAGCTGGACCTTGCCGCCGACTTCGATGAACACCCGGTGCGCGCCGTTGACCATGATGTCGGCGATGTCGTCGCGGGCCAGCAAGGGCTCCAGCGGGCCATAGCCGAGGACGTCGTTAATGATGTCCTGGACCAGGTGTTCCTGCTCGGACACCGACATCGAGACGTTCTTGATCGCCACCAGCTCGGCGACGATGTCGCGGATCTCCTCGGCCGCCGCCTTCAGGTCCAGCTGGGCCAGCTGGGAAAGGTCGATGGTGTTGAGCAGGGCGTTGAAGATCGTGGTCTTGGTGGCGTGGTAATAGTCGCTCTGTTCGCGGACCACGTTGGTGGTCGGCGGCGCGCCCTGGGCGGCGCGCAGCTGGTCCAGGCCGGACGTCGCCTTGGGGCCGGACGCCTTGCTCGGGGCCGGGGCGGCGGCGGGGGCGGCGCGGTCCTCGTTGGCGGCCGGCTCGACGCGCTGCGGGCGCGTGGCGATGGCCGGCGCGCCGTTCGAGACGGGCGGCGGGGCCTGCTCGGTCCGAACCTCTGCCTGATCGCGCTTGCCGAACATGGCCTACTTCTTCTTGAACAGGCTGGAGAGAACCGAAGCCTTTTGCGGCGCCGGCGGCTCGCGACGGCTGATCAGCCGCGCCAGGTGGTCGATGCCCTCGGCGGCCTTCGACTTGGGCGCCACCTCGGCGACCATCTGGCCGTTATTGGCGGCCATGCCGAACGGCTTGGGATCGAAGGGCAGCACCAGGGACGGTGTCAGGCCCAGGGCCTCGCCGAAGTCCTTGACCGGGATTTCCGGACGGCCGGGCACGCCGACCTGGTTGAGCACCAGACGCGGCGGAGCGTCGTTGGGCCGCGATTGGCGGACCAGGTCGATGATGTTCTTGGCGTTACGCAGGGACGCCAGATCGGGCGTGGCCACCACCACCAGGTCGTCACTGGCGATCAGCACCCGGCGGGTCCAGGCGCTCCAGCTGTGCGGCAGGTCCAGGACGACGAACGGCGCGGCGCCGCGGATCTTCTGGGTGACTTCCTCGAAGGCGTCGGCGGTGATCTCGTAGTCCTGGTCCAGGGTGCCGGGCGCGGCGAACAGCGACAGGCGGTCGCCGCAGCGGACCATCATGCGGTCCATCAGCACCGAGTCCAGGCGATCGGGCTGGCCCAGGGCGTCGATGATGCCCTGCAGCGGGTCCTGGTTGAAGTCGAGGCCCGCCGTTCCGAACGGCAGGTCCAGGTCGACCATCACGGTCGCGGCCTGCACGCGCTCGGCCATCGACCAGGCGAAATTGTGGGCCAGGGTCGACGAACCGACCCCGCCCTTGGCGCCGACGAAAGCGATCTGCCGGCCGACGAACGGCGCCGACGGGTCGGCATAGAGGTTGGACACCGCGCGGATGATCTGCAGCGGACCCTGCGGCTGGGTCAGGTACTCGCTGACCCCGCGACGCATCAGCTCGCGATAGAGGGCGATGTCGTTGGTCTGGCCGATGACCACGACCTTGGTGCCGGGGTCGCAGACCTGGGCCAGGCCGTCCAGCAGCGACAGCATCAAGGGCGCGGAATCCAGGCTCTCGACCAGCACCAGCGAGGGGGTCGACTGGTTCTGATAGTAGTCGACGGCGGCGGCCAGGCCGCCGGGCCGGGCCGAGGTCGAGGCGCGGGCCATGCGGCGGTCGGCCGAGGCGGCCTCGACCAGGGCGATGGTCTCGGGCCGGGCGCAGAAGGCGTGGATGGTGATGCGCGGCACGGCCGCCTCGCCCATGTCGGCCTCGGCGGCGGCGAGCACTTCCTGGACCATGGCCTGGGTGCTGCCGACCGGATGGGCCACGGGCGCGACCGGGCCGGCGGCCTCGATCGGCACGTCCAACACGGGTCGGGGCGCCGCGGCCACGGCGGCGGGCGGCGCGGCCGGCTGGACCTTCGGGACATAGGGCGGCGCGGGCGGCGGCAGGTCGGTGAACGGCGCCGAGACGCTGTCGCTGGGGCGCGCGGGCGGGAAGTCGGCGAACGGGTCCGCGGCGCTCGACACTGGGGCCGGCGCGGCGCGCCACGGATCGGCGCCCGGCGCGGCGAAGTCGTCGTCGGCCTCGAAGCCCAGGTCGAAGGGGTCGTGATCGTTACGCGTGGTCATCAGTCGACCGCCTTGGAGATAGCGCCCGTGGCCTGGTCTTCCTTGGCCGAGGCCGAGGAGTCGCCGCTGCGGTACTTGCCGAGGACCGTGTCGCGACGGCCGGCGTCGGCCGGCGTCGTCCCGCGCGGACCCAGCAGGTCCTCGGGATTGGCCACCTGGGCGGCGATGTTGGCGGTCACCGCGCAACCGAAATTGTCATAGGCCTTGTTGTTGCGGGTCGCCGAGAGGTTCTCCCACTGGCCGCATCGCGGAACCTTGGCCTCGAAGCGCACGAAGCCGACCTTCAGGGGCGCGTTCGGCGCGGCGTCGGCGCGGTAGCCGACCACCCGGACATGGGCCGCCGGCGCGCCCAGGGCGACCAGGCGCTGACGCACGGCGACGGCCATGCCGCCCGCCGTCGCGGAATCCGGCCCGCCGGTCGGGGCGCTGATCACGATCTCGCGGCCCTCTTCGGCCATCCAGCGGTCCAGCAGGCTGTCCAGGGCCTGGGTCTGGGCGACCGACAGGCGTTCGTGAACGACCAGTTGCACCTCGTCGGGATGGGCGTCGACCTGGACGCGGTTCATCCACTGCTCGGTCTCGGTGCGCGTGGCGCCGGCCTGCTGGCCCGAGCCGGACGTGGCGCAAGCGCTCAGCAGCGCCAGGACCAGGCCGGCGGCGGCGAGCTTGGGGAGCATCTGAAGGTTGGTTCGGGTCATGTCCGCACTCACTCGATCACGTAGCCGACGGGGCCCTGGTAGCCGCGCCCGCTGTTCGCGCCGGCCGGCGCCTTGACCACCTTGTTCAGCCGGCCCAGCAGGACAGTGCCCATGTCATTGGCCATTTGCAGGCCATCGGCCGGGGTCTGCAGGTCTTGCGGGCCGGTCGGGTCGACGATGTAGGGGGTGATGATCACCACCAGCTCGGTCTCGCCGTTCAGGTAGTCGCGCGAGCGGAACAGCGAGCCGAGGATCGGCAGGCTGGTCATGCCCGGCAGGGAATCGATGTTCTGCTTGGTCGTCTGCTGCAGCAGGCCGGCGATCATCAGCGAACCGCCCGACGGCAGTTCCACGGTGGTTTCGGCCCGCCGGACGGTCAGGCCCGGGACGCTCAGATTGGTGCCGCCCGTGGTGCTGGCCAGGGTGAAGGCGCCCAGGCTGCTCAGCTCGGAGACCTCGGTCGACAGCTTCAGCGAAATGCGGCCGCCCGACAGCACGACGGGGGTGTAGCCCAGGCCGACGCCGTAGGGCTTGAATTCCAGCGAGATGCGGCCGGTGACATCCTGGGCGACCGGCACCGGGAACTCGCCGCCGACCAGGAACTTGCCGGCCTCGCCGGACACCACGGTCAGGTTGGGTTCGGACAGGGTGCGCACCAGGCCGGCGCGTTCAAAAGCCTGGATACAGCCGTTGAGATTGTTGCCGGTGGCGGTCTTGTAGGCCGTCGTCGCTATACTGGACAGGACGTTGGTCAGGGCGTTCGAGGATCCGCTCGTGACGCCGCTGCTGGTCGTTGTGCCGCTCGTGCTGGTGGGCACGCCCAGAACCGGAACGTTGACCGTGTTGCCGTTGGCGTCGATCATCGGGATGGTCGTCGGAAATCCGGCCGGCGGATCCTGCGCGTTCACACCCAAGCTGTTCGAGGTCGAGTTGCTCGAGCCCGAGGTGGTCGAGCCGCTCGTGCCGCTGGTGTTGGTGGAGCTGTTGCTGTTGTTGACGTTCGTCGTGCGGACGTTGTCGCGGCCGTAGCACGCGCCGCCGCCGCCCAGCAGGGCGCCGTTGACGCCCCAGGTGTTGGACCGCCCCACGCCGTAGGACTTCAGCCCGTCATTGAACAGCAGGTCGGTCGAGACGCCCAGCTGCTTGATGACGCTGCGCTGCACCTCGACGATGCGGACCTTCAGCATCACCTGGTCCTTGCCGGCGATGCTGAGCATGTTCAGCACGTTTTCCGGCTTGTCGACGAAGCGGGCGGCGATCTGCGAGGCGCTGTTGGACTCGCTGGCATTGGCGACCATGCCGGTCAGGATCACGCTGTCGCGGATCGACTGGACCTGGATATTGGCGCTGGGCAGAACGCGACGCAGGGTGTCTTCCAGCATGCTGGAGTCCTGCTCGACGCGGATGGACAGGCTGAGGATCTTGCGGCCGGCGGCGTCGAAGAACACCGCGTCGGTCACGCCCTGGCCCATGCCCAGCACATAGACGCGACGCGGGCCGCGCAGGACCGCGTCGGCCACGGCCGGATTGGTCATCAGCATGTCGCGCACATCGACCGGCAGCTCGACGATCGCCGACTTGCCGCGCGACAGGGTCAGGGTCTGGGCGCCCGAGGCGGTCAGGCTGACACGCAGCACCTGCTCGGCGGGCGGGGCCATGGCCGGGGTGTCGACGATACGAGGCGCGACGCGGGCCGGGCGATAGGTGTGAGTGCCGCCCACCGGTCCGTCGGCGAGGACGGCGGTCGACGGCGCCAGGACCAGAACGGCCGCGAGCGAGGCGGAGGTGAGCCGGCGGATCATGGGCGGACCGAGATGTTGGAGGTCTGTCCGCCACGATTGATGCGGACGACGGCGGACTCTTGCGAAGCGACGGCCAGGCCCGAGGGCCCGCCCAGATCGGTGTAGGCGCGCAGGGTCAGGGTGACCGGGCCGGCCGCCTTGGCCTTGGCCAGGGCCTCGGCCTCGACCGGACCGACCTCGAGGGTGGCGGTGGAGGCGACGATGGTCTTGGCGTCCTTCTCGGCGGCCGTGGTCTGGTCCAAGGCCAGCACGCGGACGTTCTGGATGATGGTCTCGGCGATGATGTGCTTGGCGCCGCCGCCCTCGCCCTCGCCGACGGCCTGGGCCTCGCGGGTCTGGATCACGTCGACGCGGTCGCCGGGCAGGATGAAGCCGCCGACCGCCGTCTCGGAGGTGACCGGCACGGCCACGGCGCGCTTGCCGGGGGAGAGGACCACCGACAGGTAGCCGCCTTCGCCGCCGCGAACGATCTTGCGGGGGGTGATGGGTTCGCCGGCCAGGATCGGGTCGCGCACGATCGCGCCCTCGACGGCCTTTTCGGGCGTGACGCCGCCGACCATGCCCTCGGCCGCGTCGCCGACGGCCTTGGCGGCCTTGGCGGTGGCCTTGGTGGGAACGGGATCGGCCGCGCCGTTGGTGATGAAGGCGGCGTTGACGGTGTCGGACGGCCAGGCCTGCCAGGTGACGTCGGCGGCGGTCAGGCGCTCGCCGATGGCCAGGTCGCGCTTGGCCACCAGGACCTGAGTCATGGGCTTGCCGACCGGAGCCGCGGCCTGAACGACCGGGGCCGGCGCGGGCTTGCCGCCGATCGCCTTCTGCATGACCACGGCCAGGCCGATGGCCGAAACAGCGGCGATCAGGACGATCATGACGCGAAGAGGGTTCATGCGGACGGCCTAGCGACGGGAATACTGGTCGGGGCGAGGCGCCTTCAGGCGATCACGCTCGAATCGTCGGAAAGCCTTTCTGGCCACGTCCCATGCTCGCGCGGCCATGGTTAACAGCGACTAAAGGTGAGGCGCCCGGCGGCCGTTTCTCGCCGCGACAGGCTGACGCGGCCCTAAAGTCAGGCGCCGACCGCCAGGGTCAGGGCGCCTTGCGGAAAGGCCGCCAGGGCGCCGATCGCGATGGCCACGCCGTAGGGAATGTCGCCGCCCTCGGCGCCCAGCTTGCGCACCCAGGCGGGGCTGCCGGCCAGGACGGGCTCGAACCAGCCCGAGCGCAGGCTCAGCAGGCCCAGGGTCAGGGCCCCGCCGGCCAGGCCGGTGGTCAGCATGAAGGTCATGGTCGCGGGCCAGCCCAGCCACAGGCTGGCCGCCGCGAACAGCTTGGCGTCGCCGCCGCCGATCCAGCCGGCCGCGAACATGCCCATGCCCAGCGCCAACGCGCCCACGCCGGTGGCCAGGCACAGGCCGATCGCGCCCCACGACGCGCCGCTGATCAGGGCCACCGGCAGGAAGGCGGCGATCAAGGCCAGGGAGATCCAGTTGGGGATCGTGAAGCTGGTGGCGTCCTTCAGCGCGGCGACGACGACCAGCGCGGGAAAGACGAGCAGCAGCGTGAATTGAAAGGTCTGCATGACGGCCTTGCCTATTTCATCGACGGCAATCTGCGCCCGATCGGGTGAAGCAATGGTTTCCGTCCGAGAATTCCATCGATCCGAGAGCGCCGGGACCCAGGACGAGGCGCAAAGAAAAAAGGACCCCGGCGTTTCCGCCGAGGTCCTCTTTTTTCGAGCGAGCAGGCCGGTTTTAGGTGGCGCTGTTCGCGGTCGTGACCGTGGTGTTCACCTTGGTGAAGGTAGCCTTCAGGCTGGTGCCCAGGGTGGTGACGATGGTGGCGATGACGACGGCGATCAGAGCAACGATCAGGCCATACTCGATGGCGGTCGCGCCGGATTCGTCGTTCAGGAAGCGGGTGACAAACTTCGACATGGTGGATCTCCTGGTCAGTAAGTGGATCTGGGCTCCAAGCCGTGTCGACTTGCTCACCCCCGAAAACACGATCAAATTGCGCCACCTCGCTTAATGGCCAGTAAACAGCGGATAGTTTCGCGAAAATTCTTTTTGGTTTATTTGAATTTACCATTATCAACTCTTAACTATGCCATACCCGACGAGGCAAAAACCCCTTGTACGACAACGGTTTCTGAAGTGTCGGAAAGACTACACAAGAGATCAGCTTAGGTCTTTATTGACCATTCCGAGTCATTCTGGCGTTGCACTACCTCTAGGAACAACGCCCATGCGCCGCCTGTCCCTCGCCCTTTGCGCCTCTCTGACCCTGCTGGCGACCGCCGCCGGCGCCCAATCCGCCCATGCTCAGTCAGGGGGCGCGCCGCTGATGGTCAGCGCGGGCCAAGCCGCCCGCATCTCTCTGAGCGCCCCCGTGCGCGACCTGGTGGTGGGCGACCCCACCGTGGCCGACGTCAGCCTGGTCAACGAGCGCACCCTGGTGATCCTGGCCAAGAAGGTCGGTTCGACCACCGTCCTGGCGTTCGACGCCCGCGGCCAGGCCCTGGCCGACCGCCAGATCGTGGTCTCCGACATTCCGGCCGGCGGCGTCGTCGTGCAGCGCGGCGGCCTGTCCGCGACCTATGCCTGCGCCGCCAGCTGCTCGCCCCTGCCCGCCGCCGAGGGCGCCGCGCCTCCCAAATAGGGGCGCGCTCTATACAGCGCGCGCGAGCACGCGAGGCGAAGCGCGCGTCTAAACCAGTGATTAGGGACGTCGCGCCTAGACTGCGCCGCCTGACGTTCCACAGGGCGCTGACGCGGACGCCTCCATGGCCGATCGACCTCGAAAAAACGACGCCGCCGACCGGACCCGTTCCGGCCTGCTGGCCCGTTTCGCCCGCACCCAGGACGGCGCGGTGGCGATCGAGTTCGCCTTCGTCGCCATTCCGTTCTTCGTCCTGATCTTCGCGATCATCGAACTGGGCCTGGCGTTCCTGGTGTCGATGACGCTGGAGAACGCGATGATGACCGTCGATCGCAGAATCCGCACCGGCGACCTTCAGAACGCCAGCGCCACCGCCGCCACCTATCGCACCGCCGTGTGCCAGCAGATGTCGTGGCTGGGGGCGTCCTGCGAGTCGTCGATCATCCTGGACGTCCGCGTCCTGCCGTCCTTCGTCGCCGGCGGTAGCCTGGCGGCGCCCAAGGCGGCCAAGACCTGTTGGGATCCGGGCGGCCCCAATTCGATCGTCCTGGTGCGCGGCTACTACAAATGGCCGCTGATCACCCCGCTGATGCAGAACGCCGTGGGCGGCACGCCCGGTAACCGCCAGATCAATTTCTCGGCGGTGTTCGCCAACGAGCCCTATTCCGACACTCCGGCCCCGAGCGTGACATGCCCGTGATCCGCCGCCGTCCCCTCTCACACTTCTGGCGTGACCGCCGCGGCGTCTCGGCCGTGGAGTTCGCCTTCATCGCGCCCGTGCTGGTGTTCTTCTATTTCGGCATGGCCGAGCTGACCTCGACGATGATCGCCCAGCGCCGGCTGAGCCACATCGCCTCGTCGGTCGGCGACATCGTGGCGCGCGACACCCAGCTGACCGACGCCCGGCGCACCGACATCTTCCAGGTGGGATCGGTGCTGATGGCGCCCTTCCCGACCTCGACCCTGCGGATGTGCATCATGAGCGTCTCGTCCAACGCCGCGGGGACCACCGACATGGTCGACTGGTCCGAGCCCAGCAATTCGCCGACCAACTGCCCCTTGAAGGACGCCGTCGTCGACATCCCCTCAAGCGTGCTGCCGGCCGGCGGCAGCGTGATCGTCAGCAAGGCCAGCTACGACTACACCCCGCCGCTCAAGTTCATCGCCAAGAGCGCGTTCACCTTCCGCCGCACCTTCTATTTGCGGCCCCGGCTCTCGGACAAGGTCCTGCGCGTCAAGAGCTGACGGTGGGGTCGGGCTGGGCACGGCGGTTGCCCTGAGGTTTGCCGGCCTTAGCCTTGGCAGTCACATTCGCGCGGGCGGCAGGGTGCAAAAATGCGACCGAAAGGCCTAGGCCCGGTGAAGAACACGACGATCACGGGTCGAACGCTTGATCAGATCGCGGCTCGATACGAATGGCCTGACGAACCGCGCAGATTCGTTACGGTCGACAGCCGTAACGGCGATAATGACACGCTGCTCCATTTGGCCGCGTTCAAGGGCAATTTGGATGATGTGCGGGACCTGCTGCGGCTGGGCAGTGACGTCAATTCGAAGGGCGATCTTGGTCATACGCCGCTGCACTTTGCCGCGATGGCTAACCGCCGCTCCATAGTCGATGCGCTCCTATCCGCTGGCGCATCTCGCAAGCTAAGGAACGAATGGAGCCAGACGGCGGCGGAAACAGCGGAGGCCGGCGGTCATCACGCTCTATCAGCCGTGATCCGGAAAGGGTGAGCGACGTCTGGCCCGGATCCGAGTCAGACAATGGCGCCGTGCGTCCTACCCCTCGGCCATCTCATCCCGCAGGCGTTCGACCAGCGCATGCGGGGCGAAGGCCTCGCCCTCGAAGCGGCGGGCGGGTCGCACGCCGATCAGGCTGTTGGTCAGGAACACCGCCTCGGCCTCGTCCAGCGCCTCGGCCCCGGTCGCCACCTCGTGGACCTCGACCTCCAGCCGGCGCGCCAGGTCCAGCACCCTTCCGCGGGCGATCCCCTCGAGCACGCCGCAATGCAGGGCCGGAGTGAACAGGATATCGCCGGTGATCCAGAACAGGTTGGCGGCCGCCGCGCAGGTCAGGTCGCCGTGGTTGTTGCGCATCACCGCCTCGTCCGCCCCAGCCGCCTTGGCCTCGGCCCGGGCCAGGACGTTGTCGACATAGGACAGGGTCTTGAGCCGCGCGGCGGGCGAGCCTTCGTTGCGGCGGGTCTTGGCCAGCATCAGGTCGACGGGCGTGGTGGGGGCCGGCGAGGCGGCGGCGGCGGCCGCCAGGCGAAGCGCCGGCGCGGCCGGTCGGTCCAGGCCCCGGCCGCCGGAGCCCGCCGTCAGGGTCAGGCGCACGGCGGCGCGGACGCCGTCCAGCCCCGCCTCGGCCGGCGCGGCCAGGCACAGCGCCCGGGCCGTCTCGGCGTCGAGCGGCGGCAGGCCCAGGGTGACGCATCCCCCCGTCATCCGGGCCAGGTGAGCGTCCAGATGCGGCAGGCCGCCGCCGGTCCACAGCAGGGTCTCGAACAGGCCGTCGCCCAACAGCAATCCACGATCATCCAAGGGCATCATCCGCGAGGCTCCTCCATCAGGCCCCGGCGCAGGGCGGCGAACTTGGCCTCGGTCTCCAGGCGCTCGGCGTGGGGATCGCTGTCGGCCACGATGCCCGCCCCGGCCCTGGCCTCAAAACGCCAACCTTCAGCATCCTGTTCAAGCCCAACCGTGCGGATCAGCACGCTGGACTCGAACGCTCCGTCCACGCCAGCCCAAAACAGCGAGCCGCAATAGGGGCCGCGCGGGGTCTCAAGCTCGGCGATCACCTTCATGGCCTGGACCTTGGGCGCGCCGGTGATCGAGCCCGGCGGGAAGGCCGCGCGCAGCAGGTCGGCGGCGACCAGGCCGGGGGCCAGCTTGCCGGTCACCGTCGAGACCAGATGGTGAACATTGGCGAAGGTCTCGACCCGGAACAGCTCGGGCACGGCGACGCCGCCAGGCGGAGTCACGCGCGCCAGGTCGTTGCGCATCAGGTCGACGATCATCAGGTTCTCGGCCCGGTCCTTGGCGCTGGCCGACAGCTCGGCGATCAGCCGCGCATCCTCGGCCCGGTCGGCGCCGCGCGGTCGCGTGCCCTTGATCGGCTGGGTCTCGATGGTCAGGTCGCCGCCGGAAACCTTCAGGAACCGCTCGGGCGAGTTGGAGACCAGGGCTCGGCCCGGCAGGCGCAGATAGGCCGAAAACGGCGCGGGGCTGTCGGCGCGCAGGCGGGCGAACAGGTCGAACGGATGGGCGCCGGCGTTCAGCCGTCCGGTCCAGGCCCGGGCGATATTGGCCTGGAAGATCTCGCCGCCGACGATGCGCTCGACCACCTCCGCCACCGCCGCCTCATAGGCCGCGCCGTCGCTGACCTCAAGGGCGTCGCAAAGCACGCCGTCATTGAGCGGAGGCGCCGGCGCGTCCAGCCAGGAGAGGGCCGCCTCGGCGCGGGCTCGGGCGAAGCCTTGCGAGCCGCCGCGCCCGATGGCCAGCACCCGCCGCTGCAGGTGGTCGAAGGCCAGCAGGGCCGGATAGCGGGCGCAGACCAGGTCCGGCCAGCCGGTGCGCGGCAGGCCCAAGGGCTCGACCCGGTCGCCCAGCTCATAGGCGGCCAGGCCGACGACGCCGCCCTGGAACGGCGGACCGTCCGGCTCGACCGTCTGGGGCGGGCCGATCAACGCGGCCAGGGCCTGGAAGGGATCGCGCGGATCGCCGAGGGCGACCACCAGCGTCTCGTCCGGCTGGCGCAGCAGGTAGGACCACCGCCCGGCCTGGCCGCCGGAAATCATGGCGCAGGCGAACGGCTCGTCCCGCCACGGGGCCGCGGCCCAGACCGGGTCGCGCCAGGGGGCGCTGATGAGGACGACGTGACGCATCGGCGGTTGATACCGCCGCTCGCGTTCCGACGCTACGCCTCGCGGCCGCCGCCCTTGACCAGGAACATGCCCAGCAGCCCGACCAGCAACAGGCCGGCGATCGGCGCGAAGCCGGCCGCCTGGGTCTTGAAGATCGCCGTCGAGGTGGTGACCAGCAGCGAGCCCAGCCACATGGTCACCGTGCCCGACAGGCCATACAGCCCGAAGAACGAGGCCATCTTGTCCGGCGGGGCCAGGCGACTGAGCAGGGTGCGGCTGGAGGCGTAGGAGGCGGTGACGAACACCGCCACGCCGAAGCCCACCGTCAGAAAGATCACCTCCGGCGCGGTGCGGAAGATCGGCCCGCCCCACAGCGGCGCGTGGGCGGCGGGGTCATAGGGGAAGACGTAGAGGATCCTGTCGCGCGACATGCCCAGCCACGTCACCAGGCAGGCCAGCACCCCGGTGATCTCGATCTGCACGGCCTTGCGTGGCCCCACGCGATTGTCCAGGAAGGCGGCCAGGAAGCCGCCGCCCACCGCGAAGACGCTGAGGCCGATGCCGTAGACCAGCATCTCCATCACCCCCCAGCCCATCACCCCGGCCGCGAACACCCCGCCAAACAGCAAGAGCGCGGTCATGCCGTCATTGAAGAACATCCGGGTCAGCAGATAGACGCCGGCGTCGCGGTGCTGGCGCAGGCTCTTGATGGTGTCCCACAGGCCGATCGCCCCGCGCTTGACGCCCTCGACCAGGCCCACGCCCGTGGCCGGCGCGTCGGGGGTGAACAGGAACAGCGGGATGCAGCCGAGGGCGAAGAAGGCCGCGACGATCGGGCCGACGATGCGGTCGGGCTCATGCTGGACGGGGTCCAGGCCAAACAGCGGGGCGCGAGGGATGAAGCCCCAGTCCACATGGCCCGGCAGGGCGAAGGCCCACAGCACGAAGATCAGCATCAGCACCGAGACGCCGTTGCCCAGCGACAGGGCCAGACCCGAGGCCGCCGGCGCCAGCCGTCGTCCCGCCGCCCTGTCCAGCAGCGAATTGTGCAGCACCTCGATGATGGCGATCAGCAGGCAGGCCCCGCCATAGAGGAACGAGACGGCCAGGATGGAAAGCCCCGCGCCGTGCGGCTTGGCCCACCACAGCGCCCAGGTCAGCGGGATGATCAGGGCCGTCAGCACCGCCAGCATCGGCTTGCGATGGCCGAACTGGTCGATGGAACTGCCGATCAGCGGCGCCAGGACCATGGCGATCAGGCCGTAGATCGTGCCGATCCGGGCGATCAGCGCCTGGCCGGCCACCGGGTCGCCGACCACCGTCGTCGCGAAATAGGGGGCGAAGATGTAGATGCTGATCAGGATCACGAAGGGGTCGCGAAACCCCTGGTAAGTCGCCCAGCTGACCGCCCCGCGCGATAGCCGAGCGCCCTTGGGGCCCTCCTCCGCCAGGCTTTCGGCCAGCGGATCGGCCAGGGCCGCCTCGGCGTTCGTGATCTTGACCATACGCGCGCTCACCCTGTGCGGGGAGCGTCTGACGCGATCCCTCGGGTGGCCAGCGTGGCGGTTAAACGGGCGTTTGTCACCACCTTTGCCGCCCGCTCCTTCTCATCACCGTCATCGCCAGTGTCGCCGGCGCCGGCGGCCAACACGGACATCTGATCGCCTGCTTGAGTGCCTTTAGGATGTCATGCGCCGAGGTTTACTCGTCCACGACCCATCTGCAGACGACGAGCGCCGCCAGGAAAACGCTAGCGACGATCAGCACTATCGCTGGGGCGAACAGCAGCCATACGCCAACTGTCGTGTCTGGAACTAGGTGTGCCCCAAGGAGTACCCAGGCGAATGCGAGGGCAAGCGTCGCGAGGGCGTAGGTTCTTCCAAATCTTCGCGAGAACGAAATCCAAGAGCCGCGACCAACAAAGACGCCACGAGCATCTGGCCAGGTTCTGAACAACTTGCGGAGCGCGGTCCCATAAACCGCCGGCCAGAACATGGCTGATGCGATGGCAGCAAACACGAGCAGGAGAGAGAGAACGGCAAACGGCATTAGGTGAGTGTAGGTCAAGTGCGAGCCGGTCGCCACGGATCGAACGGTGGCGATGAGCCCTACAGCAGGATATGCGCCCGCACCTGCTCACGCCCCACCGCGTCCAGACCCACCGCCCGCTCAAGATAGCCGTCGAGCGAGCCGTACTGGCCCTTCATCTCCGCGATGGCCGTGGCCAGGTAGTCGGCCTCGACGCCCATGGCCTGACGGATGGCCGCGTCGGAGGGGCGGCGGCCGGTGGCTTCCTCGATCACGGTGGCGAACTTCGGCCCGCGGCGGACGAAGCGTTCCTCGTTGTTGGTCAGCAGGTAGTCGTCGATGACGTCGTCGTCGCCGACCCCGGCCACGTGGTGGGTCAGGGCGGCCAGCAGGCCGGTGCGGTCCTTGCCCGCCGCGCAGTGGATCAGCACGGGACCGCGCGCGGCGGCCAGGGCCTGGAAGTAGCGGCGGAACAGATCCAGGTGCCGCTCCTTGAACGGCGCGCGGCGGTAGTACTCGACCAGGTAGTCGCGGATCGACCGCACCGACAGGTCCGAACCGCGCAGGAAGGTGTGCCAGGGATCCTCGCCGGTCACGCCCAGGTCATTGTCGATCACCTCGGCCGCGAAGCCGTCCCAGCGCCGCGACGGATCGCGCTGGCGCTCGTTGGGCCGGCGCAGGTCGACGACGGTGACGATGCCCAGGCCCGCCATGGCGACGAGGTCCTCGTCGGTGGCCCCGGCCTGGTGGGCGGCGCGAAACAGTACGCCCTTCTTGAGCCGGCCCTGGCCGGCGGCGTAGTCGCCGAAGTCGCGGAAGTTCTCGACGCCTTGCAGCGGAATGTGACGGGTCATGGCGGGCGTCTTAGCGCCGGAGGGTGACGAAAGCGAGACATGTAAAACACCGCTCATCCCGGCGAATGCCGGGACCCAGATGGAATGGCTTTGAGGCTGACGCCAAGGGCGCTGAACCCTTCCAATCAGCCACCCCGCTATGGGATCTGGGTCCCGGCATTCGCCGGGATGAGCGGAGTTTAAGTGGCTAGATCGCCGGCCCACCCGGCGCCACTCTGCTCCCCATGACCGACCTGCATCGCTTCCAGAGCTTCGACGGCGTCTCCATCGGCTACCGCACGTTGGGGGAAGGCTGGCCGACCCTGTTGCTGCACGGCTTCCTGGCCAGCGCCGAGAGCAACTGGTTCCTGCCGGGCATCGCCGCCGCCATCGCCGCGACCGGCCGCAAGGTCATCGCCCCCGACCTGCGCGGCCACGGCCGCTCGGACGCCCCCACCGATCCCGCCGCCTGGCCGCGCGACGTGCTGGCCCGCGACCAGGAGGCGCTAATCGCCCACCTGCATCTGAGCGATTACGACCTGGTCGGCTATTCGCTGGGCGCGCGGACGGCGGTGCGGATGCTGGCGCGCGGCGCCCGGCCGAGGAAGCTGGTGCTGGGCGGCATGGGCGACAGCGGCCTGATGGCGGCCGGGGCGCGGGCGGCGATGTTCGAGGACAGCATCCGGCATGGCGACGCGGCCCAGGATCCGCGCGCCGGGCGGCGGGTCCAGGCCATGATGGCGGCGGGCGGGCTGAAGCCCGAGGCGATGCTGGGGGTGTTGACGTCGTTCGTGGCGACGAGCGGCGCGGAGATCGCGGCGATCGACGTGCCGACCCTGGTGGTCGCCGGAGCGCGGGACGACGACAACGGCTCTGTCGAGGGCTTGGCGGGAATGATGCCGGACGCGCGCGGCGCGCGAGTTCCGGGGGATCATCTGAGCGCGGTGATGGAGCCGGGGTTGGCGGAGACGATCGTGGGGTTTTTGGAGGCGCCGTAAACCCCCTCCGGCCCTCCGGGCCACCTCCCCCAGAGGGGGAGGATCTACGCAGTGCAGCGGCAAAACAGATGCTCCCCCTCTGGGGG